>Ga0209596_1000544_pt1 | contig 34922 bp, 8 predicted proteins | sample M_130807_MF_Meta_FD_187314 | JGI IMG/M metagenome (GOLD analysis project Ga0209596, IMG submission 187314) | Freshwater microbial communities from Lake Montjoie, Canada to study carbon cycling - M_130807_MF_MetaG (SPAdes) (version 2) | ecosystem: Environmental > Aquatic > Freshwater > Lake... | reverse complement strand
ATAAAATTTGATGTCTTCTACCATTAATGTACATATCTTGTTCACTACCTACACCAGTAGGTTGATTTAATCTAAATTTGCAAGTCAATAACATGTAGTCTTGAAATTCAGCAGGTGTATTTGCTACAGAAGATGCAGTACTAGGTCCAACATCGCTAGTATATGTAGTTCCTGTACTTGTAGCAGAATATAATCTACTTCTTATTTGACATGCAGATGCACCAGAAGCAGGAGTAGAAACTAAAATAGCACCTAATGTAATTGAATTAGTATCTATTATTGATAATGAAGGTGTACCATTTAGTTTAACCATGCACATTATTGTAAAAGCAGGTCTTCCAGCTACTGCAGTTGTCATAAACATTACTGCAGATGAACCATCATATTTCAAAACAGTTTTGCCACCTAGTACATTTGCATAAGGAATAGGTCTTGATACAGTAGAACCATTAGAACTTAAATAATTTCCTGTGTTTGCAATATCATTTAAGTTAGTAGTGTTACCACCAGTGATATTGTAAAAATCAGCAAGCCCATATAATGCAGGTTTTTTATCCCCAGTTAAATTTAAAGGATTGAGCATTTTATCTCTATCTGGTAGTTGATTATGCATACCACCTTTGTAGCCACCTTGAACAGAAGCCAAAGCATTGCCTGAAAGTCTGCCTGATTGCATACCTCTAATTGCTAAACCACTTTTTAATCCTTGTAAAGGCATAATTTTAAGTATTAAGCGTAAGTTTCTCCAAATACATGGATTGTACAAGATGATGTTCCATTAAGCGATAATTGAGCAGTTATAGTATAAGTTGCTGGAATATCGTAATAAGCATTACCATTTGCATCTCTTTTCTTTTGAAATACTGGAGCACCATTTGTATTTCCAAAAAGATCTGTCATTACATTGGCTCCTGTTGTAGTTGTTACTAGGAAAACACCTGCTGCAACACTTGATCCATCTTTTATTCTTAAAGTAACAACAGGTATTTGAGCTGCTGAATTGGTAAAAGATATACCATATATTCTTCTTGTGTTAGTTGCATCAGCAGTAAGAATTGTTGTTTCAGTTAATGCTGCTGCAGCAAAAGCTGTGTTTTGTGCAAATGCTGCACTTGTAAAAGTTAATGAAGTTGCCATAATTTATTTGTTTTAACAATTGTTTGAGTAAAAAATTAAACTTGAATTTGTTATTGATTGTGGTACTGTAGCAGTATATTGAGGTACATTTAATGTTGTACCTACAAGTGTAGCTGCACCAGATGTTCCAGTTGTAGTTAGTGTAATTGTGCTACTTCCAGGTAAAAATAAAGACCAATGTGTTGCATCACCTGATGGTGCAGATGCAGAACCAATTGAAAGTATACAATAGTATAAACTATTATTATATAAAACCACATCACCAGCATTATATGCCTCACCACCTGCAAAATTACCTGAGTATAAAACTGATTTATATGCAGGTATATTTAAAGTGCTACCGCTTAATGTTGCAACTCCTTCATAACCTGTAGTAGTAAGTGTAATTGCGTTTTGTTTTGATGCAGCTAATCCACTATACAAAGAGTTTACTGCATTGTCACCAGTATTAGTACCACTTGTATTAGCCAATCTTGTTGAGCTTGTGCTATCAAATGATATTTTAGCAGTATTGGCTAAAACTTGTGTATTGTTGGTTATAGTGCTTTGAATATCAGAAATTGTAGAAGCAGACTGTGTACCTGTGTGGTTAGCACGAGCTTTAAGGTTTGCATCAGTATCATTTGCTGTAGCACCTGCTGCAATACCTGCTAACTTTGTTTGTTCAGCTGTAGTATAATCTTCAGTAGATAATCCTTTTCCAGCTACAGTATTTACTTTATTTTGAAGAATATTATCAATCCATAAATCATAAGCAGGTGAACCTATTAATGGTTCAAAAAGTTGCCAATCTGCACCTGATGGTGGATAACCTGGATTTCCAGGATTACTTATTTTTTCATATAGGTAATTATTATATAATACAACGGAACCAATTCCATAAGTACCATCTCCGTTATTATAAGCTCCTCTGTAATCAACACCAACAGCAACAAGAGCAATAGCAAGTTTAGTTTTTTCTGCTGCAAGCATAAGACCTGCATTTGTAGCATCTGCTGCTAAAATTGTAGCATCAGTTCCTGAATCAGAAACAACAATGCCATTTGTTGGAGAGGGTGTATAAGTCAAATTTGTGACACCACTGCCACCACCACCAGCAATAACAAGGTTTCCTGAACCTAATAAACTTGTACCATTGATAGTCTTAATACTATCACCAGAAACTAAGACATCTTGTTTCCCAGAGAGACTTGTAACTACAGCAGCCACGCTCTCTGATGTGGCAGCATTAAAACCCGTGTTAGCAGTATAGAAAATTTCCCATGTTGCAACATCAGCATAAGCTGTACCATCAGCTTTTTTAATGTCTGCAAAAGGCATAGTCCAAGTTTCTTTTACATCTTTAAATGTAATAGTATAACTTGTTGAATCTACAAATTCTTTTGAGATTTTTGTATTTAGTGCAATCTCTTCCCAGTATTTGTTTGCGGAATCTTCTACAATAATGTAGTTTCCTTTTTTGTAAACTTTATAAGTTGCCATAATTGTTTTTTGTTTTAAATATAAGTAGCTCTTAGTGTTGCAATTGTTGCTGCATATGTTGTATCATCATGATAACCAGAGTAAATCAAAAGTCTATACATATGTCCTTGATAAAAATAAGTAGCTGTAGTTGTTCCAGCATCATACCAGCCTGCTCCTAAACATGCATCTTTTGAAGGAGCATTCGTTAAGTTTGGTGCCACAGCTGTTCCATCAGCAGAAGCATTCATTCTAGCATTAATATATCTTGGTGCTGCTGATAGTTTAAACCTACCTGCTCTTACCGCTATAGTAGACAAGGCTGTAGGAGATGTTGCAACATAACTTCCTTCATTGTTAGCCCACATTTCATGATAGCCAGATCCATTTAATTGCAATCCCCATCCATTGTCTAAATATCTATCCAAACCTTTGTGAAAAATGTGATCGTAAACTCCAGGATTCATAACAGTACCAACAAAATATATAGTTATATCTTGTTGTTTATATTCTGCTGATGTACCTGTCATTCTCATCCATTCCAAACCAGTAAAAAATACATATGGAAATCCTTTACTACCACCTGTATTATATGTTGGTCTATCACCTGCTAATGTTTGCGTAGCTAAATAAGCATTTGCACTTGAATCACGCCATTGATACACAAGACTTCCATTTGTAGAAGGTGTTATACCAGCATCTGAAAAAGCTCCAGATATCGGATTCATATCTGTTATAAGATTTGTAGTTGGTACACTTCCTCCAGTACCTCCACCTTTACTATTTTTGTTTAAAAACTCTGGAAAATGCATCTTAAATATAGTTTAAAGAATAATTACCAAAATAACTCACACCATCATAAAATATAACTATTGTATCAATTGCACTAGCTGCAGCGGTTAATGTTGGAGCAGTTCCACCAGGGAATTTTACCACAGTTGAGAAAGAGATTTGTCTTGGTGTTGTACCTTGAACAACTCTTAAAAAATATGTTGCTCCTGCTACAGGATTTGTAAACGTTAACGCTACATTTCCTGTTGCTGATCCAAGATTCATAGTCTGACTATTACCATTGTTCCAGTTAATTACTTGTGTTGTTCCTAGTGGAATACTGTTTGTTGATAGTACAGATGCCACTTGTCCATCAAATCTTGCAACTTTTGAAGAATTTATTGTAAAACTTGTTTCAAAGTTTACTTTACCATCCCCCATGTCCTTTAAAAATCTTCCACCTGCAGTTGTTTCTGAACCATCTTTAAGATGTAATGCGTATTTACCACCTGCTAACGTATTTGTTACAGTAATATAAGCACCAATACTTGCAAAACTAGCATTGTTAGCTTTTGTTTCTAGGTATAAAGCATATGTTTTATCAAGAGCATTGTCTATTTGAATTGAACTAAATATTCCAACACTTATGTCATACAATAATGTATATGCAGGAGTACCATGGTAAACAATAGATTTTATACCATAGTATGGAGCACCTCCTGAAACATCTACTTGCATACCTACTTTACCAGTAATTTGACCAACAGGAAGAGTATGTGTATTTATTATCCAGGCTCCCATATCATGAGTACCTGTTGATTGAACAGTCAAAGGACTATAAAGGTTTATCGTTGATGCTGTACCAATAGAGATACCTTGTCCAGCTGAATGTTCTTTTACACAAGAGTCTACAAGTTGACCAGTAGTTGCAGACCATTTGGTTAGGGTATGTGTTGTACCAGTTCCAATACCTGCTGCTGCTGGATATTGAGGTATATTTAATGTATTTCCTGCTAATGTCGCAGCACCACTTGTACCAGTTGTAGTTAAGGTAAGGGTTCCTTGCACCCCAGAAATATCTGCTGCAGTAATGCTAGCCCAGTTTGCTTTACCTGACGCTGCCACATTCTTTAAAAACTTTCCTATAGCTTGTGAACCATCTTGTAATTGAAGAGCATATCTTGCACCACCACCTGTTACAGCACCTACAGAAGAATAAACACCAACACTATCATTTGTACTAGTTTGTGTTTCAACACTTATGTATGCACCAAAATTACTAATGTTAGTACTTTGCATTGTTGGAGCTGTTCCAACATAACAATTAATACCCACTTGTCCAGGGAATGCCATAGAAGATGTACCTGACACACCAATGTTTAAACCTTCATTTAAACTTCTAGAGTTACTAACTCTAAGTTGTAATGCTGTAATACTACCAGTTTGTGCTGATTCAGGTATTGCTGAAATTTTAGCTCCAACATTGGTTACAGTACTACTAGTGTAAGTAGATGAATAGTCAATAAAAAGAGGTATCCTATTTGGATTTTTCTCATTTATGACAAGTTTACTATTACCATATACCAAAGGTATAGCAGTTGCTGAAGAATCTATAATAATAACTGATGTATTATCATCTCTTATCAAACCAGTTCCCAATGTTAAACCATCTGGCGTCCATCTGGCTACACGATTATCTATTCCAGAACCAGCAAGCGTTGAACCACCAGCAATTGTTGTCCATGAAAGAACCCCAGAACCATCTGTTGTTAAAACTTGTGAAGGGGTACCGTCAACATTTGGTAAACTATATATGTTATTTATTTTAAGTTTTCCATTTTGTAAAATTCTTAATCTTTCTACGTCAGAACCAGCACCAAGTGCACCAACTCTAAAAATCATGTCAGAACCTCTAGCACTTGCACCATAATTTTCTATACCTACTACTTCAATATTTCCTGCAACATTAAAATCTAGTTTTCCATAACTATCTCCTGCAAGAGGATAAGAATTTGATGAAGCTGTTCCTCTTAGTCTTGTAAAAAGTAAAGTGGGAGCACCATTTGAGGTTGCATCATTAACAGTTCTGCGAATTTCTAATCTTCCAGTATTATTACCATCACCTGAAATATAAACATTACCAGGTCTAATAGTTGTTATACCTGCATTTGCTGAGTAAGTTCCTTGTATATTTAAAGAACCACTTCTTAGAATATCTGCAGTTTTTGTAGAACCTGCATCTACAGTAGGTGCACTAGATAAAAACCAAGCTGTACCAACAGTAGGCGTTACATTTTCTGTAATATACGTTGTTCCATTCCATATCCAAGTAGAAGAATCTATACCAGATACGTATAATAAACCTGTTGTTGAAGGAGTATTTGGAGAAAAAACTACACCACCAGTTGTAGGTGTTAATTTATCAAAAGTTATAACTTCAGCATAAGAAGGGGTAGGTGTAACACTTACTACACCAGAAGTAATAGTTAAACCAGAACCAATTTTTATACCTCCTAAAACAGAAGATGTAGCTGTTGGTAATGTGTAAGCAGTATAATCACTAATATTAGAAAGTGTTAAAGTAGACCAGTTTGCTTTACCGTCTCCAACATCTTTCAAAAATTTACCTCCGCCTGTTGTTTGAGTACCATCCTGAAGCTGAACTGAGTAATTCTTATTATTGTAACTACCTGTTGCTGTGAATTGACCACCTATAAAAACAGAGTTTGGTGGTGGTGCATCTTGTCCTGATGTATAACTAAATCCTTTAACTCCAATATGGATACCACCTGCACCTTCACTGTAATTTTCACCAGTTATCCCAACAGAACCTAGACCTTGACCATACCCATATATTTTTCCTTCAACTTCTAATTTATAAGCATTTGTAGGTGTTTTGCCTACGCCAATGTTTGTACCATTGTCTTGTATTATACTAGTTCCTAGAGTAGTTGAATTTGGTGTCCATCTAGCTAAATAATTATTTGTGCCAGAACCTAATGGTCCTTGTGTTATTGTAGAAGAAATAGTAAAAGCATTTCCTGTATCATTGTAGTTTACACTTATACCTGTTCCAGCCGTTATAGCATTGAAGATCAAATCTTGGTAATATTCATTAGGTTGACCACTTGATATGTTATTGATCTGTGCTTGAATCTTTTCAAAAGCAATCAATACTGTATCAGTTGCAACTATTTGTGCAGGTGTAATTGATACAAAACCTGTTAAGGGTCTGTCTAATACAACATCACGTACTACACCAGAAGAACTTAACGATGTTATATAATTGTTCTTCATGTATAAACTAACAAAACCTGCCGTTGGATTGGCAGGCGTTGCTGTAATGTTTAACAACTTCAATGGTATAAGAAACTTTGATGTCATTGTATATGTTTTTAGAGTAAAATTTGTCTATGCTTTCAGTATAAGATACCACTTTTTATTATCAAATCCAAGATATTACATCTTACCTTTTAATTGATCAATTCTGTTTGAGGGGTTAAATAAATCTCTAAAGTTTTTAAGACCTGTCATGTCCATGAAATCTTTCATTATTTTAGGTTCACCTTTTTCATAAGCCCCAGAATCTCTCATGTAAAAAGCATCTTTGTAAACTTCTTCATAGTAGTCACTTGTAAAACCTGGATCTGGTTCTTCACCTGAGTTCATTAACATTGCCATACCAAGTTTTGTACCATGGTCAATAGCTTTAGTCATTGCAGTCGCCTCTCTCACAAATGGGATAGCTGTTGTAAAGTTTTTGATATACTCTTGAGATCCTCCTCCTAATGGAAACATAGAAGTAGTTTCACCTTTTACACCCCAAAGAACCCTAAAAGCATTACCTTCTAACATTCCTAATTCTTCATCATCATCATCTTTTTGTTTGATATAAGATAAAGCCATTAAAGAAAGAATAGTTAATGCAGCCATTGCAATTGCATCTTTTCTAGCATGTGCAACTTTTACAGAATAAAAATCACCAATGTCTTCATAACCAGTTACTTTACCTGTAGCAGGATCTTTGATAGGCACAACATTTAAACTTTGTCCTCCAATTTTACCAGCAAGTCTTCTACCAAGAATAAATTCTTTTAAAGTTGCTTGTGTTCCAAAATACTTATTAGCTTTGATAACTGCTCTCCAGTATCCTAAAGCTGCATCTGAACCTTCCCAAGAAGGTCTTAAATAACCAAATCTATTTAAAAACTGAGGTACTAAGAATTTTCTAAAGAAGAAAACCATTTTACCCATAATTGATTCTTCAGCTTTTGTTTGATCAGCTTTGGCGTAGTTACCTTGAGCTCTTCTCATTTCTGAGTAGATAATATTACGCATCTGAGCTTCATCTTTTTCAGAATATTCTACATCAGGTCTTCTCACAAGAACACCCTGACCATTTATATAGTATGCTTCATGAGCAGGTACTCTTAATATTTCACCATTTGCGTCTCTTTTGTATGTTGTGTCACCAGTTACAGGATCTTTAGAATCTATAACTGGAAACGTATAACTATTCATAACAGCATACATTACTGTAACTCCTATTTCTGTATCACCTTTATCTTGTAACAAGTATCCTAATTCTTGAACACTTGTTAATTTGCTTGCAATTTTTCTTTTTCTACCACCTGTCAACTCTTCAAAGTATTTCATGTGATCTTTTTGAGCTGGATTCATGTATCTATACAATTGTGTAGATTCACTAACATCAGATAGTTTACCCCAGTCAGCAAAGTAGTTGTGTAAGAAACCATCTTTTCCATAAAGTTTTCCTTTTGCCCACATCCAATCTTTACGTTTGTAGTGAGTGCTATCACCAGCTCCTCCAGCTGCAAGAAACGACTGAACGTTACCAGAAACAGAGTTTTTTATTTGATTAGATACATCAAAACCAATTCTGATAAAAGAAGTATAACCAAATAAAGCATTAAGCTTTTTCTTAACCATTTTGTTTGTAGTCAAATCTGCTTGACCATACATAAACTTTCTTCTTTCATACTCAGCATGAGCAATGACAGTATCAAGTTCTTTTAAACGTATGTTCATATCAACAGATCTTTTTACACCATTTGCATCAGTTATAAACTGAGGACCAGCTAAGGTTTGTTGTTCAATGTCACTTCTCATTAAGCGTAAATGTTCAATAAAAGTATCAACCATTGGAGCAACATCTTGCATTGCAATATTAGCGTGTGCTTCTACTGCGTATTTCATAACAGAACCAATAGCATCTTTTGATTGTAAGTTTTCAGGTAACTGGTTTGTAAATCTCATTCTGATTCTATCACCAAGTTCACCAAAACTATTATCAGTAACATCTTGCTCACTTATTCTTGCATGCTTGTCAACAAATGTTTTCCATTGTTTATCAAAAGTTTTTCCTAAACTTCCTTCTTCATGGTATGATTCAACAGTAGATGCTGTAAATCCAGGAACTTGATAACCAATTTTTCTTCCTTCTAGTCCTTTTTGTAAACTGAAGAAACTATCTGTTAAGGCGTTATAGAACTCAAACAAATCTGTATTAGATGTGATGTTTTTATAAGACTCATCAATGTTAGCTGACCCTTCATAACCAGGTTGAATAATATACTCACCATTCCCATTATCTACAACGCCTCTTGGCATAGGTACACCGTCAGCAGTTTTGATAAAATTAGGATTGTAAGCACCATTTCCAATAGTAAGTTGTCCAGATGCAACTAATGCATCTACACCAGCAGGATTTTCTTTTAATGCGTTAATGTCTTTTGTTGAAAGAATTTCACCATTGATTCTCCAAGATTCTTTCCTAAGTGTTTTTATACTAAAGTATTTAGGATTAGGAACTGTTTCCATGTATTGGTCTCTCACAATAGGTGATGGCATTCTTTGTTTGTTTACAGACTTAGGATTAGCTAAACCTCTAACATCATATCCACTAAGAATAGATTTGTATTTGTTATAATGAAACTTGTTATACCATTTTTCAAATGCTTGTTCTTTTTCACCAAACTGTGTTGTATGAAAAGTCAATTCATCAAATGCTTCTTTTTCAGCTTTTTTATCACCTGTTGTTCTTGCATCAGCAACTTTAGCTTGTGCTTCATTCATTCTTGCTTGAAAACCATAAAGTTCTTTTAGTGACTCATCAAACTCTTTAGTATATAAAGGATTGATTTGTGTACTTACAAGTTTGTTAATTGCTTGTGATAATTCTTTTGCTGCTTGTCTTTCTTCTTTTGATAAAGTATTTGGAGATTCTTCTAACATTTCCATGATTTCATCCATTCTTGCATCTAAATGATCAAGTGCAGCCATGTCTTCATCAGTAACATACTTAGGATTGAATCTACCACCAATTTTGTATTTACGTTTGATTTTGTTTCTTTGATCAATGATATCCATTATTTCAGGATTAGATCCAAACAATTCAGCACGTTGCTCATACAAAGCAGAAAGTTCTTCATACCATTCTGCAGTAGGACGATCAACAGTGTTTTCTTTATACCATTTTTCTAATAACTCAGGGCTATCAGCAAAACGAGCTTTAGCATTTGACTCAGCATTTTGATAATACTTTTCATCTGTGTCAAATTCATACAACTCATTAAACTTTTCTAAGTAGTCTTCATAAGCAGGATTAAGTTCTTTTGCTTTTTCTTTTAACGCTTTAAGTTCAACTTCTAATTCTTGAAGTCTGTCATAATCATCATCAGTTAATTGAATCTCATTACCTTTACCAACAGTATGCATCAATACTTCTTTCTCCATATAGATCTTTTGCATCTCATCACGTATCTCTGTTGGGATAGCACTTTGAAGATTGTAAAAATCATCAGTGTAAGGAAGTGTAGCATTCTCAGTCAACCACTTTATATGCTCATCTTTAAGAGCATTTCTTTCTGAAATCTTATCTTGGTATTCTTTTTCATATTTAGCAGCTTCAGGTGTGTTAAAATTATCAAAGTACAATGCTTTTGATTCATTTACTTCTTTATTTAACAACTTGATTTTGATAGAAAACTCTTTGAAAGTATTTTCATATGCTTCACTGTAAGGTTTTGTTAAGAACAGAACTCTTTTTTTGTCCATTTGTTTGGTATCAGAGTTATAGAAACTGACCTCACGATAACTAGAAACTATCTTGTTTAATTGCTCAGGTGTATAACCTTGATTCATTAACTTGTTTCTTAGTCTATCTAGTTTAAGAAGTTTCTCATCTGTAAAAACATTTTGTCTTGCTTGTGCCTCAGCATTTTTTAACAACATTGTTGGTGCTGCAATTCCTAACTCAGAGTTAGTTGCAGATGCTATTGCTTGATCTAGAGACCATCCTTGCGTCCAAGCAGATGTATTAAATACATTTTGAGCACCAATATAGAGAATAGACTCAGGATCAGAAACTGAGGTAATGTAATCCTTGAGGGCTTGATCGTCATAACTATATCCATTTATAATTTGATCTATCTGTAAGATTCTTCTTTCATTATTTTGAATGTCAATTACAGATTGTGATTTTCCTTGTGCAAGTTGTTCATCTACTTGTCTTTTAAACTCTTTACTTGCAAAAGAAAACAAAGAAGTTTTCATATTGGAAAGTAATGATGAACCTGAACCAGCTTTTAGTTTTTCATTTTTATCTACTAGATAGTATCTTTCAGCTAATAACGCATCTTTTACTTGCTTGTTAACTGCTTCAAAAACTTTACGTCCTGGTGTTTTTAATACCTGGATACTATTCTCTAAAGCGATTTCTCTAAAGTTTGCTTCAACAGATTCAGTATATGAATATAACAAAGCAAGTTTCTTTTTAACAGGACTTTCTTGTGTCAATCTGTTATTAGGATTTTGTTCTGCTTCATTTACTATGTTTTGTAAAGCTTTTACAATTGCTGTAAAGTTTGAGATGTTTCTGAAAGCAGTTAAGATTTGTGTAACTTCTGCCTTTGATTGTTTAATCTTACCTTTAGTTCTAAATGATTCAATAGCCGTTGTAGATATATCCCTCATTTCTTTAAGATCTGTCTCAATAGTGTCAACCACATTGAAAAAGTTTGCTGATCTTAGCAAGTCTGTTGCACTTTTTGTTTTATTTGCTTCAATGATGTTCTTAAAGTTTTTCAAAGTATCTCTTCTTTTTTCAAGAATCTTTTTTAAACCTTCATTTGTACTATCATTTTTTTCTAAATCATCAAGTTTTTGGTAAAGTTCAGACAGTTGCCCGTCAATAACTCTAGTCAACATCTCTACTATTTTTTTGTCATTCTTCTCAGAAGGTATGAAGTCATAAGTCTCTTCTGGCGTTTTCTTTTTACTTTCAGCCTCAATAATTCTTTGAGTAGGTAATGTTTTATCTACTATTTTTTTTACAGCTTTTATACGTGCAGCAACTGCATTTGGTTCTCTAAACCAAAAACCTTTGTAATCTATACCAGTATTTACTGCTTGTTCATAATAGTCTTGTTCATCAAATACATGAACAGTTGCTCCTTGAAATTGTTTATTTTCATCAATCTGATACATCAATGTAAAAATAGATCTGTCAGTTGTCTCTAAACCATTCTGTTCTAACATGTTAGCATATATATCTAACTGTAACATCCAAGTGTCATATGCTGTACGTGCTCCTAAATCAAGCATTGTGTCATCAGTACCTTCTTTTTTATCTATAGTAAATTGTTGTTCAGCTAAGTTAACTAAAGCATTGTCTACGTTTAATACATTTTTGTTTTTAGTAGCATCAAACTGCACAAGTCCTGTAACCTTTTTTGTTTTGAAATCAAAAATTTTAATTCTACCTTGACTGTCTACTAACATAAGATCTAAACGTCCTACTACTTTACTGTTAGTAGATGATGTGCCAACTACAGTAACTTCTGGCAAAATTAAAAAGTTTTTAAAATTAAAGTGCTCAACATTTTTTACAAGATCAATTGCCATATTAAACATGTTATCATCTGTCAAAAGATCAATAGCAAAAGGTGTTTTGGTTACATAGTTTTTTAAAGTTTTATCAAAAAACTCTCTTGTCATAACAACACCTATAGTACTATTAGATCTTAATGCTTCTACTTGTGCAAGTTCTAGAACCTCATGCATAAAAGTTCCAAAAAACTTATAGTCTTCAAAAACATTTACAGTATTTTTATCTTTTTGTTTAAAATCTGCTGAACCAATAAAATTTGAAACACTTATTGTTTTAATAGGCTCTTGCCCTGATTCTACAAGTCTGACATTTTCTTTAAGAAAATCTTGGTACTTGTCATTCATTGCAATCAGCTTATCTAATGCTGCTTGCTGAGCAACATTACCTCTATACTTCATGGTTTCAAGACTAATGCGTTGTTCTACAGCTCTTTGTAACTTAAAAGCATCAGAAGAACGTGACAACTGTTCATCACGTTCTAGTTTTTTTAAATTTCCAAGAAGTTTTTGTGCTTCTTCCAGTGTTGGAATACTATTGCTATTCAACACCCATGCAGTATGTGCATCAGCTGAACTATTTAATCCTGTAGATAACGCAACCCATTCTGGAGATGCTGTGTTTGGACACATGCTCATATTATAGACATTTTAATTTTTCAACTACTTCTTCATTTGTAAAAGAACCTTTAAGGTTATTTGTAAGTTTGTATACTTCTTTACCATAAGATTCTCTAGAAAGTCTTTGACTACTCACATTGTAAAGATAGTCAATAACTTCGTTAGTCAGCTCAAGATTTTGTAAATTAAGTTGTACTGTATCTTGTACATTTGAAGCAGGTTTCTTATTGACAAATTTTTTAAAATTTTCAACATCTTTTTCTGAACCTAAAATGTGAACTTGTTCTGGTTTAAAAACAACAACAATATTACTCCATGAATTAAAATCTGTTTTTTCATAAGACTCATTAAATCTTTTTAAAGAATCTTCAATAGTATCTTCAGGTTTTAAACCTATCTGTGTTCCTAACAAAGAATCAGAGTTTTTCAACTTTTTACCAACTTTTGTGTTATAATAAGTGGAAAGTTCTGGATTTTGTACATTGACTATTGCAGGTGTAATGACATCTCCATATTCATTTGCACTGTATGAACTACCTTCTATTTCTCTACTAAAAAATATACCATCTTCAATTTGAAACTGATCTTTAAAATTTCTTTCTTCTTTTGAAAGACTTCTGACATTACTCAAAACTTTGTCACTACCATGATAAACAATATCTTTTACTTGACTATCAGGAAATATAGAATCAAGATAAGCAGAGTATTGTGCAGCTGTTCCTATAGAAGCTAACTCACGATTAGAATCAAATAGTTCTTGTACTCCTTCTTTTGTAGAGGTTTCACTCTTGTTAAATGGAGCATCACTATAATCATCAGTAAAGAAATCAAGAGGTGAGTTTCTCTCCTCTTCAAATCTAGTATACATATCTTTTTCACTTTCTGTCATTGGATTAACATTTTCAACATAGTTTTGCATTTGAAATACATGAGATGCTATAGTTGATGCTTGATTGTAAAAGTTTTTTTCAGGTGTGATACCTAACATTGCTAATAACTTTTCAATTATTTCATTAAAGAAACTTTTCCAATCTTTTGCAATATCGTTAACACTATCTGAAACTGGAACATTTTTAAGATCTCTTATAAACTCAGGATCTGTTAACATACCAGTTAAAAATTCATGTACATCACTTAATCTATATGCAAAGTGTTCTGATTTAGATTTATACTGTGGGTTGTTTTCAAAAAATGTTTTAGCATGAATGTATGCTTCGTTAAAAGCATTTACTTCTTCAGTTACAACATACTTATGTTTATTTTCTAATGTTCTCCAACTTAATGCATGTATAATTTCATGCATTATAGTATGTGCTGAATCATTGTTTACATGTCCTGCTCCTTCTGGAATAACAATTCTTTCTTTTTTTCTTCCATTATTATGATCACTTTGATATTGTCCTCCTGCATTAAAAGATTTTCCATCTCGCATACCAATAAGAAAATCCAACTCAATAAGTTGAACAGGGATGTCAAAAACAACAAGGTCTTTTAAATGTTTAGCAAGATCTGCATATGAACCACCTTCCTTTATTATTTTATCTAAAACTGATTTTATTGTTTGATCATTACTGTCAGAAAAGAATCTGTCTTTGATGTTTGGATCTCTGAAAGTATTTTTAAGATCATGAGTAAGTTTGATTTGTCCAGTAGGATCTTGAAACTCTATCTTTGCAAGATCTTTGCTAAATAAATATTCATCAGTATAACCAACACCAGCTCTTGCAGCATCTAGTCTTTGTTGAAGTTCAGCTTGCTCAGTTGCAATCTCAAGTTTCTTACGTTTTCTGTATGACCCTATTGCTTCTTGTGAGTCATAGATTCCAAGAGCATTTCTTAATTCATCTATCTTTTCAAAAGATTCACTATTAGTTACTAACTGATACATTGTTCTGGTTGTATCCGTTCTAGAAGTAGTATTTCTTTCTGCTCCAGCTTTTTTAACTTCTAACTTTTTTACAGAAAAAAACTTCAGATTTGTAAAGTAAGAATTATTACTATCATCAGTCATCTTTTCAAGAGTCTTTTCAAAGTTATCTATTGGAGCATAGATTTCCATAGTAACAGGATTGATAGCACCAAGGTTCGTTAAATGATCCTTGATGTTATCTTCTGCTTTTAGTTTTGGTAAGTATGTACAGCTACTCATAGTTTTTTATTTTTTAAAATGGTGCACCCCCTTGACAAGGTGTGTTATCATTATCATTTTCTTTATAAACATCTTCAAAGGTATCAAATTCTTCTCTTGCTTTAGCAGCTTGATCAGCTTTTTCATTCATAATGTTTCCAGAATGACCTTTAACCCACATTAATTTTACGGAACCTCCTGATTGTTCAATTGTATCAATTGCTGTTTCAGCTCTATTAACAAGGTATGTTATGTAAGCTTCTTTTGATTTCCAAGGTTTAGGATCTCTTTGGGCAGAACCTTCAGATTTACTCCACAAACCGTTATAGTTTACAGCACCTTTGTAATCTTGATTAATTGTGATATGTTCACCTCTTCCTGTAAAGTTTTCCAAAGCTTTAACTAATGCTAACATTTCCATTGTAGGATTTGAGAACTTTGCATCTGGAAATAATCTTTTCATATGTGCTACATCTTCAGAAGCTTCTGTTCCAGACAAAGAATATTCTTTACCATTGTGAACAAACACAGCTCCAAACCCTATTTTACCAGTTCCTTTTATATCTGAACCATCAGAATAAATCTCAATTGGTTTTTCTGGCGTAGAAATTGTGTTAGTTGTTGGTAATTCATTAGCTTCTTTTTTAAGATTTGCACCAAAGTTAAAACCTAATGAAGCAAGACTTCCTGAACCTTCACCATCTTCTGGCATATCAAAATCATCTTCTTCTTCTTGCTCTGCAGGAAGGTTTGCTTTATTGTCTCTAACTTCAAATTCTTTAGGTAAAATTATATTATCAGGTAAAGTTTTATTTTCTAATAAAGACTTCATTTCTTGTTCAGAAAATCCAGCCATATTAGTACCAAATTTTGTAACTAAAAACTTTAAATTAGGATTTTCAGTAGCAGTTTTAATTAAAGCATTTATAGATTCTTCTATTCTGCTTAATGGAACACTTCTTTTAGCTCCTATTTTTAAAGATGTACCAGAAATACTAGCAGCTTTAGTAACAATACCAAACGATTTACCTTCTGTACCTTCCATTAGTCTATCAACAACACCGTATTCTGCCCATTTACCTTTTGTACCAACTGGTAGAGCTTCATAATTTGAACTTGCAACACCACGTTGAGCAATTCCTGCAGTACCACCACCGTGCCCACCAGCAGTGTTAGCTCCAAAAACAAATACTTCATTTGGTTTAAGAGAGGTGATATTCTCAGGAGTATATTCTCTTTCTGAAACTGGAGTAGTAGATGCAGGAGCTAAACCTAATGATGCTAAAGAACCTGATTGTTCAAAAGTGTTTTCGTCTTCTTCTGGTATATCAAAGTCAGCATCTTCATCAAATGACTCAGTCTTGTTTGCTTTTGTTACAGCTTCTTCATTTCCAATGATAAGTTTTCTGTTTGAAATAAGCTCATATCTTGTAAGTTCTTCTCTAGAAAAACCTAAAGGACTAAGTACTTCAGTATTAGGAACACCTATTACTTTTTCATAAACAGCTTTGTTACCCATTGCCATTGTGCCCATGCTTTCTATAAACCTTGTTTCAAGTTTCATATCGTCAAGAGCTTTTAAAGCATAAAACACACCGTTAACACGGAACATCAAAGGAAAAACTCTTAGTTTTGTTTCACCATCTTGTATGATACCAAGTCTACTAGCCAAGTGTTCACCAATCATTTGTTCACTTGTACTTAAACCATCTCTGTCAAAGTCCATTGTAAAACTATCTCCAAACATTTCTGCTGTAAACTTTTTAAGTGTTGCTTTAAATCCTACAGGTAACTTTCCAGTTCCTCCAAAAACTTTTAATAAAGCACTTTCAACATGATCAGCTTTGGCTTTAGCACCTTCAACATCATCAGCAAAATTCAAAATGTATGAGTCTTCAGAAAGATCAATCATTGGGAATTGTTTTACTTTGCTTTTACCTTCTTTAAGAACAACTGCATAATTCATCTGTTCAATAAGAGCTTTAGCAAACTGTTCTGGTGATGCAGAGCCAGTATCCTGGATTATATTTTCAATTTTTTCTTTATTGTTTATTCTGTCAACAAATGTTTGTATTCTATCAGACAAAGGAACTTGTAATTCTTGAGGTAAGTATTTCAAGAAAGAACCTTTTTTAGAATGCAATCCTGTTCTAGCAAGCTCATGATAGAATAGTTTTTTGATAAACATTTTTGCTTCAGGAGATGCATAGTTAAACAAGAAGTTTACATCATCTACAAACTCTGTAGCAAATGCACCAGTAATTTTTGTTTTACCAATTAACTTGATGTAACGTTGTTTAACAGAAACAACTGAACCATCTGACTTAGCAACTTTAGCAGTTTCAGTATCAGCAAACGCTGTTCTTAAAAGTTTTAAGAATTTGTTTTCAGGATACATTTCTTTAAATTTCTCAAGTTCTTCTGGCAAATCATTTAAGAACCAGTAGTCAGCTTTGAAACTTTTTGCTAAATTAGCATCGTCTTCATCAATAAGATCTTGAAGTTTCTTATTAGTAGATTTTCTTGAACCTGGCATTTCATTTACAAATTGCGAAACACCAATGTAACCTGTGATAACTTCTGCAACATCTCTTAACTCATCAAAGTAAGAACCAAATGCTTTTACCAATGGAGCAAACGTTGGAGTTCTTTCTAAGAATATTCTTTTTGATTCAGCATCTAAGTCAAAGAAAGTTTTAACTGCCGTTTGAAATACAGAGTTTTCATTAAACATTCGTCTAACAGAAGCATCAGTAAAAATCAATCTGTCTTCTGGATCAAGTAATCTTTCAAGAGTTTCAAGAATTTTATCAGTTACTTTGAAACTTGGTTGTAATGTTTTAAAGAAGTTAGTTAACGATGCAACACTTTGATTTACAGATGTTTGTTGTGATTGTTCCATGTATAATGCCATAAGCACTATTTTCTTTTCTACATCATTTAAGTGAGCATCACCTGTTATGTTATCTACATCAAAACCAATTTCATCAACTGTCAACATTCCATCTTTCAATCTACCAAGATCAACATGTTTTGCAGCAAAAGACAAAGCTAAAGCATCTTTATCAATATCAAGACCTCTACTCATTTTGTAAGGATCAAGAACAAGAAGACCTGCGTTAACTAAGTTTTGATAAGCAGAAGGATTATCTTTAAGAAGTTTGTCAATTTGATTACCAATTTCAGTAGCTAAGAATAATCTATTCACATCTTGTTTATCTGTGATTGCAAATTGAGCTTGTTGTACATCAGATGCTGCTTGTTTAATTTCAGGAATGAAGTTAAGTGCAAATGCAAATGCTGGATCAACACCTAAACCTACCATAGATAAAACAGTTCCTGCGTTTACAGTATTCATTTGAAGTGCTGTACCAATTGGTTCTTTAGCACCATCTGCAAACATCCCTAGAATGTTACCAATAAGTGCAATAGTTCTTTCTTCATCAGCATTAAAACCACCATATGTTGCAAACTCTAATTGTTCTTTTGTATTTATGTCTGTGTATTTCCACACAGGACTTTGAAGTTCTAAACCATGTTCACTTGCTACAGCTAAAAACTTATTAAGTACTGCTGTTATACCAATACCATCTTTGTTCATTGCATTTTCAATCTTAGATGCTACAACACTGTCAATACTAAACAAGTTTCCTTTTTTAGTAATAACATCAAGATCAATTCCAAAAGATGTAAGTATATCTTTAAATACTTGTACAGATGATTGTTGATTAATAAACAAACGCTTAAAGACAGCTTCGTTAGACATAATGTCTATACTATCTTGTAAGTTTTTGTTTTGAAATTTATCAGCAACCATTCCTGCAAAAATAGGATTCTCAGAAAAAGTTTTTAAACTAAAAGGTAAGTTGTATTTTGAAAAAACATTTATCAATGCTTGAGTTTCAATAGCTTTTTCAAATAAAAACTTACTTGGTTTACTAACTAGTTCTTCAGTTTCATAACCCATCATTGACAACATTTCTGCTGTTTCATTATAAACATTATCAAAAGTTTGTTTTTCAGCTATTTCTTCTTTAAGATCTTTTACTGCTTGTTTAATGATGTTTTTAAATTCTGATTTCTTCTTGATGTAATGTACAAACTCAATAAACTTTCCTTCTTGTTCATTTTTATAACCAGAGTATTCTCCATAAACATGAAAGTTTCCTTTGCTATCTTCATAATAAGAAAGCATTTGACCAAACAAAGAGTCAATGTCAAAATCTGATCCAGACAAGATATGAACCAAGTGAGGAACAATTACAGCATTACCTTTAGAAGCATCAACAAAATCAACAACTTTAATTGCAATCATAGAACGCTTATCCTCTGTAGGTATACGTACACCAAACATTTTGGTAAGTCTCTCTTTATAGAATAATTTTTGTTTTTCATTCTTAAAGTTTGGCATTGGAACAATTGCCTCAATAAAGTATGTCTTTACACCAGTCTTTTCATCAACTTCTATAGTTACACCAAGATTTCTTGTTTTATTTCCTTCAAATGCTTCAGGATTTTGTCTTACAATTTCTGTTGGTATTATATTGTTATTTTCATCAACAACGTTTTCATATCCAAAACTAGACTCGTGAAAGCTTTTAAAACCAGAAGCTTTTTCATCAGTCACATGTTTGCTATATTGAGAAAAGAAATAGTACTCAAGTGTGTTTCTCAACACTGTCAAGTTTGGACTTAGTACAGGTTTACCATTTACAACATCAAACATTTTGATCATTGAACTAGGAGAGTTTTGTGCTATTAAGTTATCTTGAATCAAGTTAAACACTTTAGCAATATCAAAATGACCACCTTCTCTCATAACATTTTGCAAGTAAGATAGTCTTGACTCAGCACCCTCTTTTAAACTTTTCTGGTATCCTGCTAATGTATCAGCTAAAAGTTCTACAGCTTTTTTCTCTGATTCTGTATATGGTAATCCACCTTTTGCAAGATCAATTCTGATCAATTCTCTAATCTTTTCAATATCAGCAGCAATTAAAAGTTTCTTTTGTACAGATACTTTAGACTTATCTTTTACACCAGATGTTTCTACCTGCATATACTTACCACTATTTTGTACATTGATAGAAGACAATTCTAAGTTAAGGTATCCTGGTTCTCCAGTTTTATTAGCAAAGAAATCAACAGGTAACTTGTTTGCATTTTTATTTGATGTTGTATCCATTACCTGATCAATGATATGATACTCCATAGAATTTAGCAACTTGTGCATATGTTTTCTACTTACTAAAGGTTTATAGTAAGCATGGATTTCTTTCACATCTTGTTTGATCAGTTCCTCAAACTCTTTTTCTTCTGAAGTATTACCATTGTCTCTTGCTTCTTGCAAAGATTTTCTATTCTCATAGATGTTTGAGTATAAACGATCTAGTACCTCATATGTTTTTTCAACTTGATCTTCAGGAACGTTTAAGTAACTAACATCATTTCTATCAATGTAAGATTCTGATAACTTATGATACTGGAATCTTGTTGCTGTGATAGTTTTCTTAGAGTTGTTTACAATTTTTAAACCTTTAAGATATTTAATTTCTTTTTCAGTAAGCTTTCTATAGTGTTTTGCAATAAGTAATTTTTTTGCAGTTTCATCAAGTCTTCCTAATGTATCATACATGTCCATTTGATGCATCAATGAAGAAATACTTTGACCATCAAAGATTTCAAACATGTGATCTTTACCACCATACTCTTGTAATAAGTATTGCTTTACATCAGCAGGGATAAGTGTATCATTTTCAAGTTCTTGTCTAGAGTAATATGGTCCATACTGAGGATACTTTCTATTTACATAACCAACAATAGTGTTTAAGTATGAAACTTTATGTGTTCCTTCTTTCATATTAGAACCAGACGCTGCAAGTTTCTTTTGACGCTTAACATAATCCTGAGCATTTTTGGTACTCACTGCAATATCACCATCAAAGATTTGATTTACATGTAAAGTGTTTCTCCAGTAGTTAAAGAAATGATCAAAGATTAAAGCTTCAGTTACATCGCTATTTTGTTTTGGTTGTCCAGGTACTTTTGGATATACTTCTGACAAGTCTTGACCATCTGTTCCTGCTCTTCTTAACTTCTTACTTAATAACTCAGAAGTATAAAACTCAACTGGAGCAAATCCTTCTGGTTGTTGAACTTCTACATTTTTGATTAAATCTAATTGTTCAAGTTTTTGCAAATGATTGTTAAACTCTGACTCAGCATGCTGGTTAAGTTTGTTTAGCAAATCATTATAAGTATCTTCTGGCAAATCAGAAAATTCAGATTGTGATTTAGCAGCTTCAATCAATGCAGTTTTTAAACTTTCATTTGTTTTATCATTAAAGAAAGTATCTAAAATATTAAATGTATAAGCTCTTAAACCATTCCCTTCTGTTATAACGGTTACACCGTCTTTATCAAGGATAGCATTGTAATTAAGAACAAGGTTGTGTGTCTTGTCACCTGCATTATATTTATCAACACGTCTTTTGATAGTATCTTTGTTAGACTCACGTTTGATACGATTGAACTCTTGTTTTACAATAGACTCAAGATCTTTTACAATTGCTAATCTTCCTTTGTAAGTTGCTTTACCTTCTCTTTCATATTTGTTTTTAGAACCAGCAACAACATGAGTAAACCCAATTAATGATTCATGCATTGCAGTCATCAAGAAGTTTGTTTGTGTTGCTTCAACTTGGTGATAAGATCTCATGTAAGTGTCTATAGTAGTACCTGTAGAATCTTTTAAAGTTGTTCTATTAAGGAAAGATAAAATATTAAGGATGTATAATGAACGCTCATCTACATTTGCAAATGATTTACCTTCAGTAAAGTGTTTACCTTGTATTTGTTGAACACCCCCAAACAAAGCAATCTTGATGTTGTCTAACAGCAGTTTTGCTTTCTTAGCCTCTGGAGTATTTTGTTTGCCCTCTTTTAACAAGTCACCAAACATAGGATTATCAAGTATGAAGTTTAATAAATAATCTTCATAGAATTCATCTTTTTGCAAGGTTGCAGCCAGTCCTTCTCTTCTTAATTGTTGAGTAACTGTAGCAAGTGGTGTGTATTTTGTATATCTGTAAATAGGTTTTCCTTCAGCATTTCTGATAACACTTGGTATTTCTGTTGGATCATACTTAAGAGCAAACACAGATGCACTCTTTAAGATAGAATTGAATCTACCTAAAGATCTATTTTGGTCATCCATGTAATCTACAAAACTTGGATTAACACCAGACTTAATGTACATGTTGTTAAGTACAACAGCTAAATCTAAAAAGAACTCTTTCTCAAGATATTGTTTTTCACTGATAAACTTATCATTTATCTTGTAAAAACTATCTAACTCTGGAGTTAGCTCTAAGGTTTGTTTTAAGTCTTTCTCCTCTATTGCAAGAAGAGATGCTTTTATAAGCGTTTTAGGTAACTTCAGGTCAATCAATCCCATAAGATCAGACAATTCTTTTGTCAATCTTTCAGCCTCAATCGATTGTCCATATACACCTGCAAGAATACTTGTTTCTGTTTTACCAATCAATGCACATTTTTTAGCAAGTTCTAGTACTGCAGCTTTATATTCAGGTTTAGAACCATTTGCTTTAAAGCCAATTAATAAAGAAGAGATAATGTTATCACGTTTCTTTCTAGTATCTTCATCAACAACCTTATCTTTTAATGTAAAACTAAAAGGTGCTTGTTCTGAAAATTCATCATCTGTTTTACCAGGCGTAGTAACATTGAACATGACGTAGTCTAACTCAAGACCATGAAGAACTTCAACTAGTATATTGTGAATCTGTTTATTCTTAGTTGGTTTTCCATCAACTATAACACTGTCTTTGACAATCTTGTTGTAAAGTGCTTTGATTTGATGACCTTGTTCAGCAAAACCATCTTCAATAATGATATCAGCAGCAACTTTTAATGTTTCAATGATATCTGAAGGATTGACATCTGCAGTAATTTTCATAAGAGTAGTAAAGATTGCATCACCATCAATCATTTGTGGTACTTTAATCCCTAACTCTTTATCAGTAATGTCACTTCTGATTGCTGAAATATATCTTCTTAAGTGAGATACATATGAATCAACTCTATTGTGTTCATTAAAAGACTTATCAAAATCTGCAGAATCTTTAGTCTCATCTGCAATTTCCTCAGCTTGTGTATCTAAAACGCCTTTAGACTCATCTAATGCTTTGCCAATTAACTCTTCATTAATTTCATTTTCTTCATCTTCATTTTCTTCTTTCTCAACTTTGATTGAGTCTAACAATTCAAACTTTTGCTTAACAGATTTCTTTAATAACTCTTTAGAATAGTTACCCAAGGTATTATCAAGTGGATTGTTGTCTGGTCCAACTACAGTATTTTTTTCAACAACTCCATTTAGTTCTTCTTTTTCTGTGTAGTTCACATCAAAAACAGGAAGACCTTTTGCTCTAGCACCTAAAACAAATCTAAAGTTTGCGTATCTAGGTCCATATTTTGCTATAATAGCTGCTTCTGCTGAAGGCTTTTGTCTGATAAGATTACTTATGTCAAACACTTCATTTAACACTTTGTCAACAGCTCTTTCAAATTGTTCATCAAATGTATCAGCTGATGCAGTTGCTGCAATTTCTCCAACAATAAAGTTTGTTAATCCATTTTGTTCTGAAGGTGTAAGAGCCGTTTGTGCTCTTGTCACAGTTCCAGCATCATTTAAAGAAAATCTTTTTAAACCAGGTATAAGTTCAAAAGCTGTTTGACCTTTGAACATTTCTGATTTGATTACAGCATTTTTATAATGACCTGTTCTTATGTTACTATATACAGCATCTATTTCAGATGACTTCTTAATAAACATGTTGATCATGTTCTTTAAGAATTCAAACAACTGTTTAAGTAAACCTGTAGGTTTATTTTTACCAAGCATATAGTTTTGGAAACCTTCTGCAAGAATCTCTTCTGCAACAATGTCTTCCATTTGTTCTTTGCTATATGGCTTGTTTATTTTTCTTGCATATTCTTTTAAAGCTGCTTCAGTAAAACGTGCTTTGTTTTTTGCTGCAGATTTAACAGAATCTAAAAGTTCTCTGCGTTTCTCAGAAGTAAAGATGTTTCTGAACACACCGTGAAATGCCTCATGATACAACGTTCCTTTTGCTGCTAACATTTTATCAAGATATATAACCTTGTCTTTGTAAGCTCCAAGAACAGTACCATCTATCTTAGTAAGATCTAAAACCTCTTCTAAGTCAGCAATCATTATATCAAATTGTGGTAAGTTTTCTTTTAACCAAGATGTTTCACTTATAATGTCACTTGCTGTAGCAGGAGTAGTTCCTTCCTCTATTGAGAAATTCATCTCTTCATCTTCTATATCCAGACCTAGATCTTCAGAAGAAGTTGTAGGAACAATAGGTTCAGGGCTTTTTACTTCAACAGGATAACTTGTTTCAATTATCTCAGCTGTTTCAGGAGCAACTTCAATGTTTTCTCTTGGTACGATTGCAAACTTTCTTGGTGATGTAGTACTTATAACATTTAAGTTTTTATAAGCTCTGTTGAATTTTGGTTCACCTGTAACATTATTATAAGCAAATTGAATTCTTGGTATAAGATTATTTTTAGAATCTCTTGTAAACAATAACTCTTCTGGTCTAAATACACCATCAGAAAAAGTATATTGCTCTCTTAAAACTTTCATGAAGTCTGTACCTTCTCCCATAGACTCCATATTATCTGCAAAAGCTTTAGCAATGTCTTTTGAAAACAAACTCATTGATGCATCTGCTTGCAAGCGTAATTTCTTTAAGCTATCTTTTACATCAGATGTTTCCATAAGATCAAAAGCTTTTTCAAAAAACTCAGCAGAATTTAATCCAGCCAATGCAGGATAATCACTAATAACATTTTTATAAATTTCAGATTTTTCACCAAAAAGTGAGGCTGATGCAACTTTTATAAAAGGAACATTGATTTCAATACCAAACTTTCCTTTGTTATCTTTGGTTATGATCTCAGCAAACTGTGGACCATAAGGTCTAAACTCTAAAAACAATTTACCATTTCTGTTAGGATTGATAGCCAAACTTACAGCTAATCCTTTTCTTACAGGAAATGCCATTCCAGATTTATCAAAGTTTTTTACAGCTGTAAACTTGCTTTCTAAGTTTAATGCTTCAGCTAACATAACAACAAACTGAGGAAAGTACTCAAGGTTTTCCATTATTCTTTTAGGCTCAACAATTCTATAACCTAAAGTACCATTGTCTTTAAAAGTAATCAAGAAGTTACTTGTTTGGCGTTTGGATACTACGCCTTTCTCTTTAGCATTTTTAAGTTGTACATCTTCTTCACCAAAGAACTCTTGGTAAACAGAATCGTTTACTTTTAGAACATCTCTTGCATAAATAGATTCAGAAACTTCTACAGCAACGCCATCTTCTCTTGTGTGTTTTATTCTTTGATTTTGAGCCAAAACAGTTTTGTGAACATATTCTAGTTCACCAGTTTGCTCATTGTATTTTTTATAAATGTATACTGGTAGGTTATATAACTCTTCAGTTTTTTCACCAGTTTTTTCATCCATTGTAACAACAGTAACTGGAGTAGTCAACGTCTTGTCATTTTTAACTTCTTGAGTCAAAGGTGTAACCACTCTTGTTCCACGTTGATGTTGTAAGTCATAGTATTTAAAAAACACATCACTTACATCTTCATCAGTTGCATATTTTGCTTCTTCTTTAAAATCATTGTAATACTTTACAGCATTTTCTATGTTTGCTAAATCTGTATCAGTAAGTGAAACTTCACCAGCGGATGTTTGCTTAACAGATAATTCTTTAACTAACTCTTTGTGAACAGGTTTAGAAAAGTCTACCAACGTTGTATTATTTTCACCATCAACAACTGCATAGTTGTCAAAAGAGTAAATATAAAAACGTTGACCTGTTTCAACAATTTCACCCATGAATGCATGACCTTGTTCAAGATATGTAGGACGTGCCACTGTTAAAACTTGAGCACTTTTTTTATTTGCTAGTTTCTTTTGTTGAGCAGGTGTTTCAAAAGTTTCATGTTTTCTGTTTAACAAAGGACTCATTCCTTCTTCTTCTCTTGCAAGATCATGAACTCTTTCAATACGTTCTGAACCAATAAGAGATAAAGGAACTCTTGTTATCTTTACACCTTTAGAAGATGTCATCTTGTTTAATGCTGCATTAATAGATTCTTGTTCTGAATCTTCAACAGCCGTTATAGTAAATGCAGATGTCAACGTTCCTTCCTGGAACTTGTGTTGACCTTGAGCATTTGAAAAGAAAGAACTTGTATTTCTTGCTATTTTAGAATAAGCAATATCTTCAGGAGCAACATCAACCAATGATCCATCTGCACTAATTATTTTGATTGCAGAATCAACAGTTACAGCTTCAAAGATTTCTCCAGTTTTTAAAACAACTAATGTGTTGTCTAAACCAACTTTGTCAGCAATCTCATCTAAGTTAATGTATGTTGAAGAACTTTTTAAATTTTCAACAGCATCATAAAAAGTTTTTAAAAGTATTCTTTTGTATGCAGTATCTTCACCAAACGAATTGATGACAGTCACAACATGCATTTTGATTTTATCAAATGACTCTTTTCTTTCTTCATCAGAATCAAACTGAGTAGAACTCATATACTTTGCTATCAAAGGAACAATGTCCTTTTTCAAATCATCAGGCATAAGAGAAGTACTGTTCTGCAACTTGTTAATTGCAGCATTAAGATTACTTAATGATGGTGATACTGGTTCTTTCACTTCAAAAGTGGAAGCAGTAAGTTTTAGATATTCTTCAGTGTTTTCAATCACACTTACGTTTGCCATTACCTCATGAGCTTTACCCAGTTTGTAGGCTGAGTTATCTAATGCATAAAGACTGTTAAAGATGTGAGAGATGTTATGAAGACTCATCTTCTTTTGTTCATCTGATAATGAGGAGTTTAGTACAAACTTTGCTACATTATCAAAGTTAGTATACTCTGCTGCATCAAGTTTAATCAACTTTTCAACAACAGAGATATACTTTTCTGTGTTTAATTCACATGCCATAAGTTAAAAATTTATAGACAGGACGTGATGTCATCAAGACTATTTTCTATAGAAGCCCTTTGAGTGTCCTTCTCTACAAATTTAGCATTTTTTTCAGACTTTTCCTGTGTTTTCTTTTGTTTAATTGTTTCTATCTTTTCCTTTAAAACTTTTCTTTTTGCCACAAGAGTCTCTATTTTGTCTTTTTTACTTTCAACTAAATTTCCTTCAATTGGTATAAGTAAAGCTCCACCTGTCATTCCAGCATTGTTAAAACCTGCCCACTGCTCAGTATCTATAACGCCATTTGCAGCTTTTGGTTTTGCACTAAAAGATCCAACATCGTGATAACCAAGTGTCAATTTTTCAGGAGCAATCTTAAAAGTTTTTACAATGTTCAATGCTTCGTTTTCAATTTGATTTATACTTCCTGCAAAATCTCTAACTATAGTATTACCATGTGAATCATTGAAAATAAAAACAACAGAACCTCCTGAAAATCTACCATAACCATCTCTGTTTTTAAACAAAAGGTATGTTCCATCTCCTTGTTCAGTTTTTATTTCTTTAATGCTACTTTGAAAACCTACAGCCGTTCCCGTTTTAGACATGTCAATATCAGACCACTTAAATTGTCTTAAAGGTGATACTACTATTTCAGAAGCATTGACAACGTCATTTGCTTTTTTATACTTTAAGTTTACTGAACCATCAGAATTTTTAGTAAATGTTGGAACCCAGTCATTTTTTTCTTTTGCTTTTCTTAAAAAAGCTTTGTTATACTCATGTGAATAAGTGTTTCCTGCCATAGATGCGTCAAGTAAAAAATGCCCAACACCTATTACACCTTTTATTTTCATTCCTCCTGCTGGTAAACCTTGTTTTACAGGAACTGGTATATATCTAAAACCTTTACTATTATCCCATTGACTTCTATAAGACATTAAACTATCATTGCTATATCCTGCATCAACAACAGTACCTAATAGTTCAAAACGTTTTTCAACTTGAGGTGTTTCAGCAATAGTAGATTCTTTTTGAACTTTCATTTTAGATTCAGCAAGACTTATCAAACCTTTTTTGTCAAGATATCTTTTAGCCCACTGAGCTTCTACCGAATCTTCACCCAAAATTGTATTTACTGATGCAGTAAGATCAAACGTTATGTTACCGTCATTACCTGTTGTGATACCTGTAGCTCCTATTGACAAAGACGCTGCAAGAAATAACCCTAACAATCCTTTTGTTATTTTAGCAATAAGAGCTAAAATTTTCTTTTTAAAAGAATTACTTCTATTATCAAGAGTTGTTTCATCTTGAATAGCTTCAGTAACAACTCTTTCAACATCCTCTCTAGTTGTAACATCTTCTTCAGGTCCTGCAACAATATCTTCAACTTCTTCATCTGTAATGTTCTCAGAAATAGTGGCTTCAACCTTTTCTATTTCTTCATTAACAGTTTCCACTGCTTCTTTATTTTCATCAATAGATTCTTCAATAGCACCTGGTATAGTTTCTGTTTGTTCAGCAGGTTTTGTTTTCGCTTTTCTTGTACGTTTACGTTTTGCAACTGGTGTTGTTTTCTCTTCAACTTTTACTTCTTCTTCAACCTTTTGTAGTTCAAGTTCTACTGCTGCAAGTTCAGCTTCAATGTCTTCTAATGTTTCAGTTTTTTCAACAGTTGTGTTAGTTTTTTCATTTAAGTTTTGCAAACGTTTATGCAATGCTTCAACAGCAGATACAACTTCAGCAGTAGGTGTTACTGTCACATTTGCTGTGGAAATTTCACTTTCTTTTTTCTTATCTTTTAAAGCAAGTTTTCTTTCAGCTTTTAATTCAGCAACACTTTTGCCTGTTATTACGCCTTCAACTAAGTCATTGATTTTTTCTTTACCTGCTGGAGTGTTGTAATACTCTTCAAGGTTTTTAAAATCAGTTTTGTTTTTAGTGTTATGAGTTTTTAAAGATGTAGCAAGTTTGCTTAGTATAACAGTTTTTTGTACAGTAGTTAGTGGTGTTGTATCTTTTCTTTTTTCTAACAAGTCATTTAAGAAGTTTACATTTTCAATAGTATGATTCATAGATTTTGCTAATGCGTCAGCTTCTTCTTCAGAAGTTATTGCTTCTTTTGTAACAGCTTTACCATTTTCATCTTTAACATCAAAACCACCTTCTTCTTCGTTTTCTTCAACAGTGAAATTAGTTTTAGGTTCTTCAGCACCAGGTTGAAGTTCTTCCTCTTTTTCTGTCTCAGTTGTTTCACCCATCATTTGAGCAATAGAAAACCCAGGTTCATTGTCAGTATCATCCTCTTCAGTTTCTTCATCAGGAACATCAAATTCTTCTTCTTCATTAACTATAGGTTTTTTAGTAGGATCATTTAAGTCTTTGATCTCTTGTTGATATGCCGTAGCTACTTCAAGTTCTCTATCTTTAAATGGTTCTTGATTTTTAACTTTATCTGCAAGTTTTTGAATAAGATCTGCAGGAGTTTTACCTTGCAAAAATGCATTGTATTCTTCATGTGATAAGTCACCTTCTAATCTATTGTTTATTTCATCAATAGCTTCATTGATACCATCAATTCTACCAAGATTTTGAGCATCTGGTGATAGACCTTTTTCTGCTTCAAGTTGTCTTTCTAGTTCTTCTAAAATTTGTTGATCTTTATTTTTAAAAACAGTAGTAGTGGTTTCTACAGCTTCTTCTTCATCTTTTTTCTTTGCTTCTTCTTTTGTATAGTTTAGTTTCAACTCATCAATTTTTTTTTCATGTGCAGTATATACAGCATCTTGTTTTGATGTAAGTGTTTCTCCATTGACAAGTTTTTGAGCAATAGACTCTAAGTAAACAAAACTAATTTTGTTATTATCTTGTACAAATACATGGTAGTCTTCATCCTTGATGTCGTTATAGAAAACATCTGGATTGTATTTGGTAACAAACTCTGTCAACTTAGTTTTAAGAACTTGTTCAAATTGACCTAAAGCTTCTTGAGCATACTCAGAATTTTGTATACCCAAGTTTGGATCTACAGAAAGCATAAGTAGTTTTTTATATCCTTCAGAATTTACAAGAGCATCATTAATTTCTTTTGTGATTTCTTCCATTGAAAGAGCAGCATCAAAGTTTTGTGTAATTTTAAAAATGTCAATTACTGTATCAAGCACTCTTTCTTGAACATTGTCAACAACATTCATAAGAATGTTTTTAAAATTGCCATCCATCATTCTAGTGATAGTGGTTCTATATGCTGTAGGATTCATTAAACTGTTTACAGAATCCATGTAATCTTTAGCATCTTGATCAAGATTTATAAAATCTGTAACATGTTCAATACCATTTCTTAAGTCTTCTTCAGACAACTGAGTATCATTACCTCCTTGTTTGTTTTTTAAGTTTATGATTTTTCTGAATGTATCAATTACTTCATCATGTTTTGTGTCATAAGTATCTTGTTGTGCCTGAAGGATATTACCATCTTGATCTTTTACATCAACTTTTCCAACATGCTTGCCAATAAAAACTGGTGTTTTATCCTCAGTACCTAAAACCTCTCCTCTTGTAGAAAAGAAAGCGTTCCATTTATCAATAAGTTCTAACTCTTGTTTTTTGTTTTCTATTTCTTCAGTTGTAGATTTTTTAGTATTAGCATCCAAGTCTGAACCTTTTAAACTTTCTTCTAAAAGTTTTACTTCAGCAGCAATGTTACCACGTTCAGCCTCAAGATTACCTTGATTTGTTAAAACACGTAACCCATACTCAGAAGAGTTTGTTATACCTTTAATTTCAGAAAACTTTTGAGAAACTTTTTGTGCTCTTTCAGATGCATTGTTTGCTTTGATAGAGTTTAAAGCAATTAACCTTACAGCTTCTTCTTGAGCAGCTCTATGTTGACTTGCAATAATTCTATCTTTAGATCCTTTTTCATACATAGCAGGATCAACCATGCCTTTGAATTTACTTCTAATAGAATCTACTGTTTTAGAATATGATTCTACATCTCTTGCCATATCATCAGCCCATTCTTGTGGATTAGAATATTTAGTTTCAGAAAGACTTGTACCTGTCATTGCTTCAAATTCCTCAGCATTTGTAGTTTGACCCATGTTTCTGATAGCTTGAGCATATGCTTTAATTGTTCCAGCCTGATTTGCAGAAACAGCTCCTGCAAGAACGCCATTGTCATTATGATTGACCCATTCATATTTACTATTTTTAGCAGCAGCTTCAGTTTGACCTAAGGCAGAAGTTACTTGTGCGTTAAAATTAACAACCTTGTGAGTAAATTTCTTTTCAGCCAGTTGTTGGTACATATCATTTCTTAAATTGATACCATCATTGATCTGTTTTTTTACAATATTTATAGGATTGTCTTCACTATCTTTTCCATACTGACTATTTGTTATTGCATTTTGTCCTTTTTCAATAAGATGTGTTGCAACCTTGGTAGGTATTCTTATCATAGACCCTGTTAAGGCTCCTTGTAAGAACGTTTTGAAACCTTGTTTAGTAAACTGTTCACCTAGTCCTTTATTGAATGCCTGAGACACTGTATACTTTGTTGTGTTATATTGACCAGCATAATAATCTCTCCATCCAGCATTAGATGTTTCTTGTAAGTTTTCTTGAATACCTTCTGATACTTCAAATCTTGCAAAGTCTTTTAAGAATTGTTTTCCAAATTCATAACCAGCTTGTTTTTTACCAAAGTCTTCAGCAATTTTACCTAACTGACCATATGTTCCCATAAAACCTTTTAAGTATTCTTTGCTCATTTTATTTCCAGCAGCATTTCTACCTGCTGTAGATAATATTTTTTGTCCTTCTTGTTCCATAAGTTCACTAACAACTCTACTTGAAGGCATAAACTTGGTAAACAAGTTTCCAAACTGAATCTTATTAGTGATTAATAATAATGCAGTGTTAGTTTTAAGGTTTGCAGATGCAGCTTTTAACGCTTGCGTTCTCATTTTTTCAAACTCTTCTGCAGGAGGTGGTTGATTATTGTTATCTCCTTTGTATTTGTTGATCATTAAATCAAGAGTGTCACCATAACTTCCAACTGTCTCAAAGTTAGCTTCTGTCAAAGACATGCTTAATTCTTGAGCAACTCTTCTAGCACCCATTAAACCCATACCTGTCAAAACACCAGTTGACATTCCAGCTTTTGCACCTGCTGCAATTTTCTCTCCTTGTCTAATTGCTGTTCCTAAAAGAGGAACACCTTTAGCAGTATTGATAGCAAGATCACCAAGTGTTTTTGAACCAGCAATCTCTTTTACATTTAAAGAAATTATTCTAAAGTATTCATTTGCAATCTCTCTAAAAGGAGACGCTTTTCTTGCAGCATTTGCTACATCAGCAGCTTGATCAATTTTTCCTGCAGTTACTCTAAGAATATCATCTGCACTCATTGTGTTTGACATGTTTGCTCCTTGTAAAACATCTGTAAGAAATCCAGACTTTTTAGCAACTTGTTCAACACCTTCTTCTGCTGCTTCTTTTGCAACTTTCTTTGCTGCTGCTTTTGCTGCAAGTGTTGTACCAAGTTTACCAAAAGTAAAACCAAATGATGCAGCACCTTCTCCACCAGCAGGTAATGTTACTGCAGTTAATGCAGCATCAATAACCAACTCTTCAGCAAACTGTGCAAATGTACCTAATGCAAAACCAGAGTTACCAATAAACTCTGCCATACTTCTTTTTGAAAAAATATCATCATCATACTTAGGATCCATGAACACATGATTCTTTGCAGCATTTTCTTCATCTCCATAAAAATTGTGAATCATTTCTGTTTCACTTAATGCAAGTTTACCCATGTCACCATTTAAAGTAGCATCAATAAAACGTCCATTCATTTTCCAAGATTCATTGTGTGTGTTACCAAACTTGTAACCAAAATCATCAAAAGCTTTTCCCATTGCAGATCCCCAAGTTTCTCTTTCTGCAAAACGCATGTTATTTGCAGGATCATCAGGGTTAAATAATTTACCATCAAAACCTTCTTGAGCTGTATACTTATCCATATCAGATGTACCAAAAGAAACGTCTCTTGGTCCAGCAAATGTTGGATCATTTTTTACCTTAGGTATGTACTCACTAAAATCAAGGGACTCTGTTAAATCACTCATGAAAGGATCATTTGATTTAGTTTTTGTGCTAACAGGTTTCTTTTCAAAATCACCATCAATGAAACTGTCTAAAGCATTTTTCCCTGGTCCACCTTGTGTGTCAAACATGTTTTCTGCCATAATCTTTTATTTGTTATTCAAAGTTAAAAATAATTTAAACAATTATTAGTTTTCAGACTCATATGTACCTCTTTTGTCAAGGTATGAGTTAAAATCTTGTTCAATTTTTTCTTCTGCTTTTCTCAGACCTTTAATATCATTCTTACCACCAGTTGGTATAAATGAACTAATGTTGTTCCATTTTTTTGCATGTGGACTGTACAATCTATAGTTAACACTTAGTCCAGGTTTACCGTCATGATTTGTTGAAGCTGTAACATCAAAGTCAAAACCTAAGTTTTTCATATATCTGTCAGCCATCGTTCTTGCATTATCATCTGTAAGAAAGTGATTAAACCTTCCTAATGATCTAGCATCTAATGAGTTAGATTCAATGTACTTATTAAATCTTGTAAGTGATGGATTTCCTTGGACAGAACTATAAGGCATTTCTATCTTAATAGTTTGGGCTCCTTTTAAACCAAAACTTTTAGCAAGGTTTCCTGGAGAAACTTTCATTTCAACAAATACTTTTTTCTTAACAGGATCGTAAGAAGTTTGCATGCTGTTGCCAAATACTTTTTGTGCATCTGCAGTATTCATGTTTCTTAGGTTTCCTAAATCAATTTCATCTCCATCTTCATCAACTGCTTTACCCATGTTAGGACTAAATACATTTGTGATTTCAGCTGCAGATAATTTAGAGAACTCATAAGAATTTCCTAAAACCCTCTTTCTTGCATTATACTCACTAGAGACAACATTATCTAAATATGTTTTACCTTCCTTAGATACATTACTCAAATCATATATAGGTAAATTTCCTTTTGCCCAACCTACAATTTTAGCACCTTCCATTAACTCAGGATCTGCATTTTTAATAACTTTTGCAATTCTTTCATAGTTTTGCTTTATCTCAACATCTTCATTCAAGATAGCTTTCATTGAAGCAATTTGACCTTTGAATGCTTGTAAAGTTTCTTTAGGAATAGAACTTGTTTTACCAGTACTAGAATATAACGCTAATTGATTTGCTGCTGTATTATAAGTTTGTCTTGCCATTCTTTGAATAATAGCATCAGCATGGGCAGCATTCTTTGGCATTACAAAATCATATCCAATTTTCTTTGAGTACATTTTTAACAAACCAACATCGTCTCCTGTTAACTTTCCATTTCCATTTGCAACTTTGTATAGTCTTGATAAGGCAGCGTTGTATTTACCTTGTTTATCTTCAGGAATAAACAGATTCATTAAACCACCTTGTGTACCAAAAGCTGTGTTAAAACTTTTACTTCTGTTTGCATTAAAATCTGATTGTAAAATATCTGTTGCATTAAATTTATCAGTTGATGCATACTTTCCTAAATGTGTTTCAACTGGAGCATTTTTATCTGCTTTCACTGCTTTTAATTTAGCAAGTTCAAGAGTTTGTTTTTTAAGTTCATAATCTGCTTGATCTTTTGCTTTGTTGTATTCATGCTGCATGTATTTAAAATTCATATCATCATTATGAAACTGTGCATCTTGTGCTCTGTTTAAATCACCAATGACTTTTTGATCTGGTTCAACATCGCGTTCTACATTTGCATAA
>Ga0209596_1000543_pt1 | contig 34968 bp, 28 predicted proteins | sample M_130807_MF_Meta_FD_187314 | JGI IMG/M metagenome (GOLD analysis project Ga0209596, IMG submission 187314) | Freshwater microbial communities from Lake Montjoie, Canada to study carbon cycling - M_130807_MF_MetaG (SPAdes) (version 2) | ecosystem: Environmental > Aquatic > Freshwater > Lake... | reverse complement strand
GCTAAGAGAAATTCAAATTATTTTATCTCTTGACAAAGTTCTATCAGCACCCCATTTGTTTCTTTCGGATGCAAAAAACAGATCAATTTATTATCAGCCCCTTTTTTAGGTTCTGCTGATAAGAGTGTAAAACCCTCGTTTTGCAAGCGCTTCATCTCCATCACCACATCTTCTACTTCAAAAGCAATATGATGAATCCCCTCGCCCTTTTTATCTATAAATTTAGCAATCGCACTTTCAGGGTTTGTTGCTTCTAATAATTCTATTTTATTGTCGCCAATCATAAAAAAAGAGGTGGAAACACCTTCTGACTCTACCCTCTCTTGCTTATATGGTTTTTTGCCAAACAATTTTGAGAATAATTCATTAGAGTGTTCTAAATTTTTAACTGCAATTCCTAAATGTTCGATTTTTAACATGATCAATAGTTTAGCGTTTTTAGAAAAAAAACAATCCCGATAAAAACCTGGACTGTTATATTATTTTCAGCGAAGCTAAAAATTATTTTTTAATGAACTCGCCCATTTTATTATCGTAATTAAAATAATAAGCTCCTTTGGCAAGATTAGAGGCATCAATTGTTGATGCATAGCCTCTTTTAAGGATATTCCCAAATTGATCGTATATCTCAAACATTGTTTCTTTTGGTGTGCTGCCGGCAAAAAATTCTATTTCTTTAGAAACTTTGGCGGGACTGAATGTAATTTCAGGAGATGTACAGTTATAATCAACTGTTTTAGATAATTTTGGTTGACCAGTATAATCTACCTGTTTAATGCGGTATTGGTTTTTTCCTGAGTGTGGAGATACTAGGAAAGAATAGTTGTTTACTTCTGGAGTCCCCTTCCCTTCCACTTCACCAACTTTTACCCATTTGTTCCAACGGAATTGCTCAATTGTAAAAGTGAGTTTGCCTGTTTCTCCTTTTGTAGACCATTTGAAAATTAGATCAGATTGAATGGACATGGAGACCATTTCAAATGTACTTTTAGGCTTTAATACTTCTGGATTTAATACTTTCGGATTGCAACCATCTTTATGTGAAATTTTCACCACTACCTTATCCCCTATCTTCAAATTAAAGTTTCTGAAATCAATTTCGAACGCACTAAATGCAATTTCGTCTGTCAGTACATTTCCATTTACACGAACCTCCGACACGCAAAAACCTGCTCCGGATCCAGCATATGGATTTTGAATAAATAAATTTTTTCCTTGATAGTTTCCTTCCAACACAATTACTTGTAAAGCAAAAACAGAGGATGAAACAAACAAGATAAAAACAGCAATTAGTATTTTTTTCATTTTTTTCTATGTTAAAAACAGGAACTTATTCTTAATTGGCAGTACTTTTCATACGCAATATTGTAATCTTAACTTCAAAATAAAATTATTGCTTTTCTAATTTGTCGCAAAATTAAAGTATTTTGTCGTACAAAAAACATCTTTCGTCAACAAATTCATAAAATTTTAGTAATTCCTTGAAAAGAAGATTTTTTGTATTTTTACTTGCTTTTAATTCGCGAATGCTGAGCCTATAAATTAATGCAACAAAATAACCATTACCTATTATTAGGATTAGCAAATAACGCATCCAGCGATGAGATCAAAAATGCATACCGGACACTAGCTAAAAAATACCACCCCGATAAAAATCCTGGCAACAAAGCAGCCGAAGAATACTTTAAAGAGATTCAACAAGCCTACACCGTTTTATCAAATCCCGAGAAACGGAAAAAATATGATCTACGATTTACATATGGAAGCAGCAGTTCGTATAAGCAAAATACAGCTTCTACAGGAAGGCCCTATACAGGAAATGCCTATCAATATGCACAACAAAATGCGCAAGACAAAAAGCGCCCATATGCATCTACTCAGCAGAAACGCCAAACAAAGAAGCAGGATAATTCAGAAGGGTTTCAAATAATTGTGAGTATAGGAATTGCGCTTATTCTACTCTATTTTATTATTTCCTATTCAACAGACAGCCCGAAACAAAATTCAACACATTTACCTACAACTGAAATAAAAAAAACAGAACAACCGGCTATTCGTGAATTTGAATCGCCATACTCTGGTTTCTTTGGCGAAGAAATATCGGACAACCAAAGTAAAAACTGCATAAACATCAAAACGAGTTACGAGTGCGAAAGCGTTGTATGTTTAGTTCAAAACCAGCAGCCATTTAAAACCATCCGCAATCAATACATGAACAGAGGGAGCGAATTTAAAATGAATGAAATACCAGACGGCGAATATTATTTAAAAGTTTACTTTGGAACAGATTGGGATACCACTAAACTATTTTTAAACAACCGATCCATCAGGGGAGGCTTTAAAAATGAAATAGGGTTTGTCGAATTAAATACCGGGAATGATGTTTTTAAAATGAAACAGGAACAAGCGGGTACAGGAAGATCTTTTTCATCCTATGAAATTGCAATAAGTCATGCAAAAAATAATAAAGTAAAAACCATTACCGCGAAAGATTTTTTTAAGTAACACTTATTTCTTCCCTTCCATCTTTGCTTTTGATACAATGCGGCAAGTAAAGCGACTGATGCATGTTAATTCACCAACATCATTATAAATTTTTATTTCCCAAATATGGTTCATTCCCTTTATATGAATAGGCTTACAAATAGCAGTAACATAACCTTCTTTGACAGCTTTAATATGATTTGCATTGATCTCGATGCCGACCCCAATGAATAATTCAGGATTTACCGTTAACCAGGAGGCTATACTACCCAATGTTTCCGCTAAAGCAACAGAAGCGCCGCCATGCAACAGACCAAAAGGCTGTTTGGTTCGACCATCTACAGGCATAGTTCCTTTTAAATAGTCATGACCAATCTCTGTAATCCTAATTTGAAGCGATTCTGAAAGTGTATTTGAATTCATCCAATCCAGGCTTTCAACAGTTGGATCGGCATACCATATTTTTGTAGTGTTTATCATATTTTAAGCGCTTATCTGATTCCCAAAAGTACATAATTTCGACCAACACAGATTATTAGCGGCCGGCTTATGCAGAAATACCAATAAATATCACTACTTTTGCACCCTTAAAATCAATTATTGATTGAATGTGATGAATTATTTTAAATCATGGCATTCATTTAAAACCAATTTACAATGAAAAATATCAGAAACATTGCCATTATTGCCCATGTCGATCACGGAAAAACGACCCTGGTAGACAAAATTTTACACACCGGAAAATTGTTCCGTGAAAACCAAGAGTCAGGAGAATTGATTCTTGACAACAATGACCTGGAGCGTGAACGCGGAATCACAATTTTGGCAAAGAATGTATCTGTAAGATATAAAGGAACAAAAATCAACATCATTGACACTCCGGGCCATGCTGACTTTGGAGGAGAAGTAGAGCGTGTTTTGAACATGGCTGATGGGGTTGTATTATTAGTAGATGCGTTTGAAGGTGCAATGCCTCAAACACGTTTCGTTACGCAAAAAGCATTGGCTCAAGGAAAACGAGTTGTATTGGTGATCAACAAAGTAGATAAACCAAACTGTCGACCTGATGAGGTACATGATCAAGTGTTTGATCTGTTCTTTAATTTAGATGCTACGGAAGAACAATTAGATTTTAAAACAGTTTATGGTTCTTCAAAACAAGGATGGATGGGTCCAGATTGGAAAAACCCAACAGAAGATATTACCTATTTATTAGATACTATCATTGATTTTTTTCCGGAAGCTCCAAGACAAGAAGGTACATTGCAAATGCAAATTACTTCTTTGGATTTTTCATCTTTCGTAGGACGTATTGCTGTTGGACGTGTTCACAGAGGCTCTATTAAGGAAAACATGCCTGTGTCATTGGTAAAACGTGATGGGTCAATTGTTAAATCCCGTATAAAAGAATTATTCATCTTCGAAGGTTTAGGAAAAGCTAAAACAACCGACACCATTCAATCAGGAGAAATTGTTGCAATTACCGGAATTGAAGGATTCGAAATTGGTGATACCATTGCTGACTTTGAAAATCCGGAAGGATTGACTCCTATCGCGATCGATGAACCTACCATGAATATGTTGTTTTGTATCAACAACTCGCCATTCTTTGGTAAAGAAGGAAAATTTGTAACCTCACGCCACTTGCGCGATCGTTTATTTAAAGAGTTAGAAAAAAATCTTGCCTTGCGCGTTGAAGAAACAAACTCTGCTGATTCTTATTTAGTATTTGGAAGAGGGATTCTTCACTTATCTGTTTTGATTGAAACAATGAGACGTGAAGGATATGAATTACAAGTTGGACAACCACAAGTGATCATCAAAGAAATTGATGGCGTAAAATGTGAGCCGATAGAATATTTAACAATTGATGTTCCAGAAGAGTCTGCTGGAAAAGTCATCGAATATGTAAGCCAGCGTAAAGGGGATATGTTGTTGATGGAACCCAAAGGTGATTTACAACATTTGGAATTTGAGATACCATCACGTGGTATCATCGGATTACGTAATAACATTTTAACTGCAACAGCTGGTGAGGCTATTATGGCGCATCGCTTTAAAGCATTTGAACCTTGGAAAGGCCCTATCCCTAGCCGTAACAATGGTGTGTTGATTTCAGGTGAATTAGGAACTGCGATTGCCTACTCAATTGACAAATTACAAGATAGAGGTAAATTCTTTGTTGAACCAGGTGAACCAATTTATACAGGACAAATTATCGGAGAAAATAACCGCCAGGATGATATCGTAGTAAATATTACGAAAGAGAAAAAATTATCGAACATGCGCGCATCTGGAACAGATGATAAAATGCGTATTGCTCCAAAAATTCCTTTTTCATTAGAAGAAGCAATGGAATACATTCAGATTGATGAATATGTTGAAGTAACTCCAGGGTCTATTCGCATGCGAAAAGTTATTTTGGATGAGACGGAGCGTAAACGTCAGGAGAAAAAAATGGTTTCTCAATAATCATTCAATTAAAATAATGAAACGCCTTTGTAGAAATACAAAGGCGTTTTTTTTGGGGAACAATGTCAGAATTATTAATGCGTCAATAAAAAAATGCTGTTTACTAAAAATCACATTTCAAAAGGGTCATTGAGCAAAAGACGTAACCCTTCCCTCCTCTTCAACATCCAAAAACCGACTGCCGTTAACAAACTCAATCCGATAAAGAAGTAAAACATTTTATCAAATCCATATGTATCGGCAATACCTAAACCCAATAATGGGGCGAAAATATTTGCTAAGCCATAAGAAATAGAATACAATGCAGCATATTGTCCTTGACGTTCTTTTGCAGGACGGGATAAGGAATAGTTCATCATAAATGGCATGGCGAGTATTTCTGACATCGTTATGAATAATGTGTAAACAACAGCCCAAATCATCATCCCTTTTCCAAAATGCAAGATTGCAAATGAAACAGGCAAACAAAGCACTCCGGCAATAATGAAAGAGAATATCTTTTTGTTTTTTTCCAATGCAGCTACCAATGGCATTTCGATAATTACAACTAACAATCCATTCAGTGCCATCAACAAGCCAATCCTATCTTCATTATAGTGGCATTCCTGAGAAAAATACTGAGGCATACTAGCAAATAGTTGAAAAAAACAAATTCCAAAAAATGCAACAAGCACAATAAAAACTAAATAAGGCAAATCACGATATGCTGATGAAGAGCTGTCACCTAAAACAGCAGAATCTATTTTTTTGCTTTCATCTGTTCCTCTTGGCAGATACATCCATAACATAATGGCTGCCAAAAAACCACTGCACGCATCAATTACAAACAACCATTTGTAGCCAAGGTATAAAGCAATAAATCCACCGGCAGCAGGGCCGATTGAAAATCCTAAATTAATTGCTAAACGAACTAAAGAAACGGAGCGGGTTCTATTTTCGGGAGTGCTATTTGCCGCAATTGCTTTTGAGTTTGCGGGACGAAAAATATCTGCAGCAAACGCATAACAGAAAATAATAAGAGAAATGGCAAAAGGTGTTGTAGCAATTAAAAGCAATAAAAGAATCAACCCACTAACAATGAGCGAAAGAAACATAATGTCGAAAAAATTCTTCCTGTCGGTTAACCACCCACCCGCATAGGAACCCAAAACGCTTCCAATTCCATAAAAACTCAGAGCAATTCCAGCTTGAGCAATAGTGAAGTGTAGGTCTTTTGTCAGATACAGAGAAGTAAATAACAAAACCATCGAACCGCTTCTATTGATGAACATAGCAATTGAAAGGATCCAAATATTGCGTTGAATATTTGCAAAGGATTCTGTGTATAAATTAAATATGCGTAACATGATGTATTCTATAATTAATATTAAAAAAAAACCTCGCTACTACAATTCGAAGCGAGGTGTCGTTTAAAATATTTCCTTTTTTTACGAATTTGGTTTTACAGCTTCTTTTGTTTTCAATGTTTTTGCTGCATCTACCATTGTTTGAACAGCATTTTCACTAAACACATCTCCTTTAATATCCTGGATTACATAAGATACTGTTCCGGGTTTTACGATTGTATAAAAATGACATTCAGGTGCTGTGATCGCTGATTCCCAAAACAACAACGTTGTTTCATCTTTTACAAAACGTTTGAATTTATTGACATCGTTTCCCGCAATATCACTTTTCATAAGTGCAATATCTCCTTCCCCTTCTTCGATTGAAATTTGAAAATCTTTCCCTACTTGAATTTCAGTCGCACCCCAAGGTTGTTCAACGATTTCGACCTTCCCTTTTGTTGAGTCGGGAACCATAATAGATAGCGGAGTGCCATTCATTTTTAGGTCTAACTCCATCATACCTGACATGGATGCAGTTGTTTCTTCTTTTTTTGAACCTGCGCAACTTGCAAAAAACAAAATGGAAGAGGCGAATAATAATAAAATGAAAGATTTCATTATTGTGAATTTGTTATGTTAATGACACAAATATAGGATATATATAGAATAGCACAAATGGTTCTAATAACAAACAATGAACAAATTATTTTCGCTCCTTAAAAAAATTTGAACTAGAAATAAATTCAAGAAGAACAAACCTAAGAACACAAAGCTGAAAAAATAATTTAAAAGGCTCTTACTAATTGATTCGGCATTGTCCTAAATTTTGCTTGGCGTGTTTTGCGATATTCTATTTACTTTCGTAGAAACAATAAAAAATGAAACTCACCTATTTTCCTTACACGCTCTATTTTAAACGTCCTTTTAAAATTGCTCATGGAATCCGATCAACAACCCCCATCGTAATTACTAAAATTGAATACGAGGGAATGATTGGATACGGGGAAGCCAGTATGCCACCCTATTTAGGGGAATCACATGAAACTGTTCTGTCGTTTTTAAAGAAGGCGGAATTGATCCTTTCAAAATTCAGTGACCCATTTGAAATTGAATCTATTTTGATGGAAATTGATGGAATAGAAAAATACAACACAGCAGCAAAAGCTTCAATTGATATCGCACTCCATGATCTTATAGGGAAAATTAAAAACAAACCTTGTTGGCAGTTATTTCATGGTGATAAAAAAGACACTCCGTATACAACCTATACGCTCGGAATTGATGAACCGGAGGTCTTAAAACAAAAAGTATTGGAAGGAGAGGACTATCCAATTCTTAAAGTAAAGCTCAACGGAGAAAACGACAAAATAATCATTGATACTATTCGAAGTATTTCGAACAAGCCAATCGCAATTGATGTAAATCAAGGATGGAAAGACAAACATCTCGCTTTGGAGATGATCAACTGGTTGAGCGATAAAAATGTATTATTTATTGAACAAGCATTACCAAAAGATAATTTGGATGATGCGAATTGGCTATTTGAAAGAAGTTCTATCCCATTGTTTGCTGATGAAAGCATTCAACGTTTTTCAGATATTGATAAAGTGAAGGACTGTTTTCATGGAATCAATATTAAATTAATGAAATGTACAGGAATGCATGAAGCACACAAGATGATTCTTCGTGCAAAAGAATTAAATTTAAAACTATTGATCGGATGTATGAGCGAAACATCCTGTGCAATTTCTGCTGCAGCACAATTGACTACAAAAGTTGATTATGCCGATTTGGATGGAGCATTATTAATAAAAAACAATCTGTTTGATGGAATTACTTTTGAAAACGGGAAGATCACTTTAAATGAAATGCAAGGTATTGGTGTAATTCTGAAAGCCTTGTAGGAAGAGTAATTGAGGAAAGGAAAATAAAGGGCAAAAAAAAAGCCCCGAAGGGCTTTTTTTTACTTTTTCTTTTTAGCTGCTTTTTTAGCTGCTTTTTTTGGAGCTGCTTTTTTAGCTGCTTTTTTTGGAGCTGCTTTTTTCTTAGCTGCTTTTTTTGCTGCTTTTTTAGGAGCTGCTTTCTTTTTTGTTGCCATGGTTTTTTTGGTTATTAAATTATTTGATACGAAGTAAGAAAATTAATTAACACAAACGAAAAAAAGAAGGTTTATTTTATTAACATTAAATTGTTAATATTGTTAATATCCTCTTCTTACAATTCCATTCTAATTCAATTTTATTTTTTGGATTTCAACACCAAGCTTATAAAAAAAAAATTTGTTTTTATATGATCTCTTGTATGTTCATATTTAACAAGCTTTTTGAGGTATCGTTATTTTTATTTAAAAAAATAAAAAATAAAAATAAAAATAATTGAACGAAAGAAATCGTCATTTTAATCCTTTATCAATTCAATAAAAGAGGAAAAAATAATTAAATTATTTTTCGAGATTTTTCTGAATTTTTCAAAAATGGTGTGTTATCGAACGGTTTTCAAAAAAACACTTTTGATTTCAAAGAACAAAATGATGGAATAAAAACAAGTAAAATAAAAATTCTGATATTGAAAATAATCTACTTCAGTCTTTCAAGTAATGCCATATAAAACCCATCGGCATGATACACTTCAGGAGAATAGCGCTTTTCACCAATAAGATTCCATTTGTCTCCAACATTTTTCAAAAACCACTGAACTTGATCTTCTCCTTCTGATGGTAAGATGCTACATGTGGCATAAACCATTTTCCCTCCTACTTTTGTGATATCCGAAAAATTAGTGAGGATCTCCCGCTGAATTGTTTTTACTCTTTCTATCTCCTCTAAATTCAGTTTCCACTTACTATCCGGATTTCTTCTTAATACACCTAGTCCAGAACAAGGCACATCTAATAACAATCTGTCTGCTGTATCTTTTAATCTCTTAACAACCTTTGATGAATCAATTGCTCTTGTTTCAACAATCCGAACATCGGCTCTTGTTGCTCGCTTTTTTAACTCTTCCAATTTTTTCTCTTTAACATCCAAAGCTATGATCCTTCCCTTATTTTTCATCAAGGATGCAAGATGCAGTGTTTTTCCTCCCGCACCAGCACATGCATCAACCACTCGCATGCCTGGTTGAACATTTAAAAATTCTGAAACCATTTGTGAGGATGCATCTTGAACTTCAAACAATCCTTTATGAAATGCTTCTGTTCTGAAAACATTCCTTGGAAATTTTAATTCGACAGCATCGGGTGACCAAACAATCAAAGAGGCTTCTGTAATATTTTCTGCCTCTAAAAGCGTTTGCAATTCTTTTGGATTTGTTTTCAAAGAATTCGCTCTTAATACGGTTGTCGGTCGTTGATTCAATGCACGAATCACTTTATCCCAATCTTTCCCCAATTCTTTTTCGCCCAAAGCATCCAACCAATCAGGAACAGATTCTCTGATCTTTCTGATCTTATGAAATTTTTCCAGCTGAGAAACAATCTTCTTTTCATGAATCCCTTTAAAATAATTACTCTCCGGTAATTGATATCCGTCAAAAACCAGATACGCTCCAAAAATCATCCACAGGTTTCTATCTGACAATTTTGCATCCGGCTCTACTCCGGAAGATGCGACTATCAAACGCCAATTACGAACCATATCATAGGTTACATCTGATACGAATGCACGTTCACGAACATCCCAATATTTATTCGCCTTCATTACTTTTTCAATGGCTTTATCGGCATAAACATTTTTTTCGAAGATGTCTTTCAATGCAGCAAAAATTGCCTTAATATGAAATGTATGGTGCTTTAAATAAAATTCTTTTGTCATAGTGCAAATATACTATTAATCATGGTTACTAAATAGTGTATAGTAAAACCTAAAAATTTAACCTCATAGAATCATAGAAAAAATATGAGCCTTTGATGAATTCTTAAATTTCCTGCACCTTAATCTTTGTTTCTGTGTGGTAAAAAATTGGAGAAAGGAGATATCATCGTTTCTTCGAGATTGCTTTCAGCTCTTTCCCGATTCCGATAAATGTAAAATGATTCAGTGGAAACTCAAAAAAGACATGTAACATGCTTAAAAGAAATAGTGCGTAAAATCCAACCTTATAACTTAAAACATATAATAGAATCGAACAAACCCATAATACTATAATAACAGTAAGTCGCTGCTTTGAGATCTGATTCCATTTAATAACCGTTGTTTTTGAAAACCAATTCAAATAATGATAGGTATAGGCAAAAGCAATAAATCGCATAATTGCAATCGCTTTGGGCATATAATATAAGGCATCGTCGCTTGTCGACATTTCACCAAATCCGAAAAGTGCATAAAGTGTTGTGTTAAGAAGTTTAAAATAGGAATACGCCTTTTTCCCATATTCCGTTACTGTGAACCCAAAATTTTCAGGTATGTATAGAAAGCATATTATCCCGCATCCTATAAATAGTATAAATGAAATAATACCGGAAATGCTTTTTGACTTTAAAGCTCCGAATAGAATAAACCCGCCTGTAAAAAAATAAACATGAATGATGGTAGGTAACCAAATCGCAAAAAGCAAAAATGGAGCATTCGGGTAGTTATTAAAGTGAAAAATGACAGAGAGCAGGAATACAAACAATATAAGAATAAGCTTTAATCCTAGTTTATCTATGAATAAGATGATGAGTCCATATATAAAACCGGAAAATAGAAAACTAGCTATGAATGAATTTAATCTTGAATGGCTGTTGAACATTCCTATAGTGATACACAAAACCAAAATGACAAATACCCAAATATCATTTTTCGATTTTATAAAATAATTCTTTTTCTCTAACCAAGATATTTCAGTCAGATAATGAAGAGGACCTAGAATCGCATAAGAGAAAAGAAATACTTCAAAAGGCAAAATGTAGGCAGCTACTAAGCTGATCAACATCAACCCGATATTTATATAATTGAGTCCGTTCCCGGTTGACAACTTAGAAATTAAACTTGAAGAATTATTCATATATTATATTTTTATGTCGTTGGGAACGCTACTGAAGTATTAAAATTATCATCTTGTTCTACCTAACAAATACGGGTGGTATACATTTTATACCAAACCAATCTACCTTCTTCATTTTTTAAAAGTTCATGCATCTGGTTAGCCATATCATAATAACCATTCTCTGCTTCCATTCTTTCGGAATTAAAAATAAATGCATAATAAGAAGGCGTTGGTGTTTTAGAAATTAGACATAGGCGATTTATACATCTAACAAAGATAAAAAAACAAAGCGATTCGTTAAAACGAATCGCTTTAAAATTCCTCGTTGTCATTAAATTTTACAGTGGAACATTCCATTTTAAAAAATTTAATTCCCAACCTTCACTCTAATGCCTTCTGAGTTACTAGCAAATTCAGGAGCATACATACATTGAATAGATGTAATACCATTTGAGAAATCTCCGTTATGAGTTACCACCATCGGATATTCAAAAACATACGTTCCTTTTGGCAATCTATCAAAAAAGAAGTTGGTTGCTGCATCACGGGTGCTTTCATAATATCCTAAGCCGTCTTGATACTTATACGTTGAAATAACATTGGTCGGCTCAAATCCGGAAGCGCGCATATCTTTCATCTGAACATATTCCATATCTCTATCTACTCGTAACTCAATTCTTACTTTTATCTTATCTCCTACTTTTAAAGTAGTTTTTTCAGACATCGGTTCGATCACCGGACCGGCATCTGTATTTTTTTGAAGGAACAATTGTTTTTTCAAATTCAATGGAGTCTTTGAAGGAGTGATCTTATCCAACTGCTCGAAATATTGCCAATAGACTGCCCCCCAACTTACACCTTCATCTTTTTTAGAAACCGTAATTTCCCCCATGTTTGGTTTTATATCGCTTCCGCTCCAGGATGTTTTAAAATATCCTGTCCCTGCTTCCACTTTTACATCGGGCATTTTCTTAGGATCTATTTTTATATTCCCCATCGTAATTTCTACATTGCTTTCTGTCGCCAACCAATCTGTGCCTCTCAACAATAAAGCATATACCGCTTCAGTTGTTGCTTTTGTTGTTTGCCAGTTTTGTGTTTGTTTCGATTTCAACAACCAAACTTTCATATCGTCAACCGATTTTTTATCATGACTCACTTCATCAAATGCTTCTATCAACAACGCTTGCGATTCGATTGGTGCTTGATACCAATAATACCCTTGATAGTTCTCTTTCCAATACATTCCCATTTCATCTGAAGAAAGTGAATTTTCTTTCAAAGATTTCATGATGTCTTTGGGAGTTACTTTATCGTCATACCGATATAAAGCCAATGCAATCATCCCTTGCATGTATCTTTCGTTCGACAACCAATATTTTTTCTCTTGACCCAAATAATAATCAAATGCTTTTTGATTACGATGGTCAATTAATATATCTTTAAAATAACTCCGCGCATATAAATATTGAATTTGCATATAACTCAAATGATTTTCGTTTATATGTGCTTTATCATACTTTAAGATCCATTCATAATCTTCACGAATACGATTATCCAAATATTTCACTCCCTGATTTACCATACTCCAAGTTGCTCCTTCCTCATGAACACTTTTCACACCTAAATGATCTAAATGTCCCATTCCTGTGATTATGTGTTGTGTGATGTAACGATCATCTGGCATTCCTGTAAACCAAGGGAACCCGCCGTTTGGCGACTGCATTTTTTGCAATTTTTTCATCGCATGTGTTAATTCATTACTCATTTTATTCAGATCAAATAATAGACCTACGCGTTTTTTACGCTCAGATTCATTCTTTGCATCCAACACCCAAGGAGTTTCTTCTAACATCAATGATTTTAACTCTTGGTTTTTTTCTAAGTTCGAAAGCAATGCTTCCGGACTTTGTGATTTCCAGGAATTAAATACGGCTTTTATCTTAGGAGAAGAATTGGCGATATGTGACGCAATACTATTTGCATAAAAACGAGAAAATGTTTGTTCTGCACATTCATATGGGTACTCCATTAAATAGGGTAATGATTGCACAGCATACCAAGCAGGATTGGAAGTAAATTCTAATGTTACTTTATGATTCCTTAAAGTAGAGGACCCATTACTTTGATTGATCAGTTTTTCGAAACGGAAGGCTTTTGTCTGATTACTCCGAATGGACAGAGGCATTGTTTCTGTGACTAACATCCTATTTGTCAAAACGGGCAAAGCCATTTCTTCACCATCAGTAAAGCTTCCAGCTTTCGCAACAACTTTATAGGTAATAGCGCCAACACCTTCTGGAATTAGGATATCCCAATTAATCGAAACGCTTTGACCTTTTTTAGACGTAAATGTTCTGACACCCTCATCATGAATATTTTTGGTCTGCACAAGAATATCAATAGGTTTCATTGTAGTAGCATCTGAAAAGAAGATCTGTGCTGTTCCTGTGAGATCCCCATCAGACAAATTGGAAATTTTTGTACTGAATTCCATTTTATCGTTTTCACGAAAAAATCGTGGTGCATTCGGAACTACCATAAGATCTTTCTGCGTTTGCAATTCTTTTTCTATGGTCCCAAACTTCAAATCTTTAGAATGAGCGAAGCCCAACATTTTCCATTTTGTTAATGCCTCCGGAATGGTAAACTTTATAATAACGTTTCCATCCTTATCTGTTTCTAATTGAGGATAGAAAAATGCTGTTTCTGCAAAATTGCTTCGTGCCGAAACTTTGGATAAGTCAACTCCTTTTCCTTCTCCGCTCATTACTGATTGAAATGTTCCAGTCGTCGCAGAAGCTGTTGTAACAGCTATACCAGCAGTTGCATCGTTTTGATTTTCTGCAAACCCTGCCCGATCTTCTTTTTTTCGAGCTTTGTCCTTAGCACCTTCTTCGCGTTCTAAGGACTTTTCTTCAGTAGCGGTTACATCAGAAACATTCCTAGATTTTGAAAAAGCCAAGGCTCTTGCTCCTCGATAGTTAGATTCATCCCCATCCAGATTGTCATCATAATAACCATAATAACCATTGCTATATCCGAACCAATTCAAATGATCATAATAACGATATGCTCCTGTGGGATATTTATTCCAACCCATTTCATATAGTTGCGCATTGACGATGCCGAATCCATTGTTTACTTCCCAATATAAATTGGAATAATAGTTATTATATATATTGAAATACCAGTTGTTTGGTTTAAAAGAATCTAAAGAAGCATCGTATAATGTTGCCATCATTTCAGCCGCCACTTTATCACCTTTTTTATCTTTTATTTTTACTTTCCATTCCTCCTCTTGTCCGGGAATTAATTTATTACGGAAGGTTTCAAATTCCAAATCCAATTCTTTGTTCGTATAAGGAACTGTAACAACTCCATTTTGCATATACGTGCGGTTATTTTTTACAAATACTAAATGGAAAGAAAAATTTCCTCTGTCAGATTCCTGAACAGGGATCTCTATTAATTTTTGTTCCTTATCAAGAGTAATATATTCCTTCTTTACAATTTCGCCTTTGCGTTCAATTTCATATAGAACTTTTACATCATCCTCTTTTGTACCTATAACAAATTTTGCATTCTCGCCCGGTTCAAGAGGGTTTGTTGTTAACTGACTGAACCAGTTAATTTCATTGCTTGGGGCTTCATGCCCGTTATTTGCATACACCGTAAAATATTTTATGTCTTTCACATCCTCCCCATATGCATCTGTGCTGTGGGCCTCCATCACATAAACACCTTGTTTCCAATTTTTAAGATCTGAAAATTTTACAGAGTCATTTGTATTTGCCGTTGTTGATGTCTTTGTTTTTAAAGGAACCTGAACGGATGTATTACTAAAGTTTTTTTCAAAAACCTTTTCTCCTCGTGCCCATTTATAAAGATTGTTTTCATCCTTATATTCATCTTTAGGAAATGATTTTTCAAAGGTTTCTTTACTCATGATATATGTATCGGGTTGAGCCCATGGTCGGCTGCGATAGGTCTTTTCTGGTTCTTTTAATTTATAAATTTCAACTTTTCCAGTGGCTGGTTGAAATTGTCCACTCATATTGGTAGTATAAATAGCAAAGTTTTCTTTGTTATCTTTTTCCAATAACGTAGGAATATTCACATTCAGATTCAATGCGGTATAAGCTGCACTTACATATGTTTGTGAACTATGTGTTTCACCATTAATGTCTGTTACGTCGGCATAAATTGTATACGAATACGTTGGCTGATACGATTTAGGAATACTCAAATCAGGAATTGCTTTAAAGTTGACAAAAAACGCTCCCGTATCATTTGAAATAGTGACCCCGTTTGTAATTTCCATTTGTGCTGATTGCGGGGAATATCCTCTCCACCAATACCACCAATAAGGGAACGAAGCATTTCTCACCACACGATATTTCACTTCAGCGCCATCAATATTTGCTCCGGAATAAGCTTTTGCTATTCCAGTTACTTTTATATTTTCATCTAATCTGTAGCTTCCTAAAACAGGATTAAAGGTCACATCGAATTTCGGACGCTTGTATTCTTCAACAGAAAAATAAATACTTCCATTCTCATTCATTAAACTCATTTGACCATTCAGAACTCCCGAAGGAGTTGTAAAAAATCCAGTGAATGTTCCATATTCGTTAGTGGTAAGTTTCACATCTGAAATTTTCTGACTGTTCACATCATAAAATGTAACGGTTGTAGTTGTGTTAGGCATTATTTCGTTTGTTTCACCATCGGTATTGATCATAATACCTTTAAAATAAAGCGTTTGACCCGGACGATAGATTGCTCTATCCATAAAGAAGAAGGAACGAGGATATTTTTTCTTGTCTTGCTCGTAAGTCTTGTATTGATAAATTCCGTTATCTGTTTGAAGATGATCTAGCTCCCCTTTTCCCTGAACAAAAGGAGAGACACTTCCATATGAAAAATCAATCGTAAAATTCCTATAATCTGAAGTGGGAGGGACATTAAAATAACCCTTATCATCAGAAGAATATTTTTCAGATCGCACATATTCATAAGCACGGGTTCCATAATTATATTTTTCATAATACAATTGCGCAATCACTCCTTTCAATGGCTTCCCGGATTCACGATTTTGAACATAAAAATCATAGCTCCCATTTGTCATTCTGCGGTTGATGTAGCTGATATTTGATGACCAGGTTGCAGCATATGCAACACCATTTTCTTTATATGAGAACGCCTTATCGGTTCCCATCATTATAACATAATGACCCAGCGGTAATTCAGGAATTTTAATCTCCGTAGAATGAGATTGATAATCTCCATCATCGGGGAGTTGTATAATAAACTCCTTCACAGGAATTAGCTTCGTATACTCTTTTATAAGTTGTTCACCATAATACCGCTCAATGGATTTATTATATTTATCAATATCCATTTTAGCTATGCGAACATAAACTGTCTTTATATTTTTGAAAGTTACTCGTGCACGAAAAGGGGTATTAGGGACATTCACTTTTTCAGTTTGAAAGTCTAAGGAATGAGCCATTATTTGTGCTTTTAGTGCAATACAATTTTTTGCACCATCGCTATCTGGATATTTTTTAGCAACAGACTCACATAATGCTAATGCTTGTTTTTTCATCCATTTATTTTCTTCCGATTGATGAGGCGCATATTTTGCTCCCTTTTCAAAATACATTTTCGCTATTTCGTAATTTACTTCTGAGGAAGCAGGGTTCGTAGAAAATTTTGCTTCCAGATCTTTTAAAGCCATTAGATATAGGCTGTCTTTTATTTCTGAGATTGATTTGCTTCTGACAAACTTTAATCGCTTTAAATCAAGATCGATCAATGCTTTCGGATTTTCATCTTGGCAATGAAAAGCTGTCAGCTCCTGTAATATTTTGATCGCATAAAATTTCAAAGACAACGTATCTTTCGATTCAATCTTCAGCTTTATAAAATCATTAAAATTCCAGAAATAACTTTCAGAATTCAATTCAAATTTATAGTTGGGACGGGTAACATCGGGCTCTTCATTAGAATAAAAATCAACAGCGCGATGCGCAAGGAAATCATAAAGCGTTGGACGGAATTTTCTAGAATTGCTTTGTTTTACTAAAACCTCATCATAAATATTTAGGGGTGTTCTTTTTAAACTGTCTGTGTTTTGTAAGGAAGACTGATAATTTTTTATTACCTGAGAAAAAATAGTTGTTAGATCCCATGTAGTAATGTCATCATTATTAAAATTTATTGTTTCTGTTCGATTGTAGAATTTATATCTGTTGTTCTGATAGTACTGCCAGTAGCTTTCTGCTATCATGGATTGTAAAATCGGTTTTACGGGATATTTTGCCTCCTTTGCTTCTTTATTTAATTTATTAAGGGCATCCACCAAAGAATATTCTTCCATATATTGTTCAAACTTCATTCTATGAATGATTGCTTTTACATATTGGGAAGCGTTATTTTCACTTTTTGCTTTGTCATAAATTCCGTTTACAACATCGAGTGCAGACTTGTTCAACCCTTTTGCGGCAAGAGAATCTACCTTCTTCCATTCCTTTTCATAGGAGCTTCCTTTGGGGAATATCAACAATGTTGGTTTGCTGTTTGTTTGATAAGCTGCAACTGTTATAGCGCCTATTACAGTCCATATAGCTATAGAAAAAAGAAAAAAAGTTTTTTTGAATTTCATACCTAAAGAATTAAAAAATGAATGGTTTCACCATTAGATGCAATTTAAATCAAAATTCCACAACAGAAAATTATTTTTAACGGAAGCGGTTAATATTTGCTTCCTTGTCCAATGGTAATTGGTGCTCAAGAAAATTTACAAACTGTTTTGCAAAATACGGAGCAAGCATGACCCCCTTTGTTCCCAAACCATTAAAAACAGCTAAAGATGGGTGATCTGGATGCAGCCCGATAAGAGGTCTTCGATCACTAACAGTTGGACGAACCCCAGCCTGATGATCAGTAATTTCAAAAGGCACCTTTAGAACTTTTTGCAGCTTCTCAATCAAATCAGACTTTCCTTTCTCGGTGGGTAACTGAGAAAGATCTTGCCACTCGTATGTGGCACCAACTTTATACGTATTATTTCCCAATGGTAAAATAAAAACACCTTTATTAATGACTTTATCTATCGGGATAACATGATTTCCATTCAGCTTTATGGTGATGATTTCACCTTTAGTTAATTTAAAAGGGAGCCATGAAAAATAGGGGTTTTCAAGTGCTTTATAGCCTTCACAAAAAATGATTTTTTCCGCCACTATGTTTTTATAAGTGACCGAATTTTCAGAAATGACCATTTGTTTATAATCAAAGCGTTCTTCGAGAAGAAGTTCCCTTTCATTATAATAATTACGAAAAGAAGTTAAAAATATTCCTGTATCTAAATTTCCCGACTGCATAACTTCTGATGCACCCAAAGGACTATAAATAATGTCATTTATATAGTTATCATACATTTTTTTACCCAAATATTTTCCAATATCTTCATTGCTTTTCTTCAACCATAACACCTTTTCTTGTTCTTCTGCAAAAGGTTTAAGGATCTGCTTTTTAAAATAAAATTGAGTTCCTAAAAGTAGTTCCGCATGTCGGTAAAACTCCTCCATACTAGGTAAAAGTTCATCCGCCAGCCAGCTTTTTACCAAACGTTTAAAAACAACTGGATTGAATAATCCAGCTGCAATTCTTGATGCATTTGAAAATCCAAGTTCGTCAATAACAATTATCGATTTGCCTTCCATGAGAAATGTCTGAGCAAGAATAGTACCTGCAAGGCCTTGTCCAACTATTATATAATTTGTTTTTTTCATACAGCAGCATAAAATTAGTACTAAATCTTTGATTAAAAGTTTTTATCTTGCAGTGGATTAAAACTTGGCCTAACTATAATTTTTGAAAAAATTGGTGTTTGAAAATGATTAAAGAAAAATTAAGGATAGGCAGAAGAGAAACAATTGACTTTCCTGAACTGGGATTGTATGGAATTATAGCTAAAGTTGATACTGGTGCTTATACAACTGCGCTTCATTGCCATGACATCAGAGAAGAAAAAGGTGTTTTGTATTTTAAATTATTAGATCCAACGCATCCTGATTATAATGAACAAGAACAACTATTTTCAGACTATTTTCAAAAAGAGATCAAGAATTCTTTCGGTGAAGTTGAGAAACGATACATGATAAAAACGACAGTTAAAATTGGTAGTAAGCGCATTAAATCAGTAATCTCGTTAACGGACAGAGGAACAATGCGCTATCCTGTTCTAATTGGAAGAAAATTATTAAAGAACCGTTTTATTGTTGATGTTTCATTATTAAATAATATTCCGTCCATCATTAAAAAAAACAAAAAATAGAATATGAAAATAGCAATCCTTTCCCGTGGACCAAAGCTTTATTCAACTCGCAGATTAGTTGAAGCAGCAGAACAGCGCGGGCATGAAGTAGTTGTACTCGACCATTTGAAATGTGTATTAGTAATTGAAAAAGGGAATCCACATATTTATTATGGAGGGAAAGAAGTTGTTGGCATTGATGCAATCATTCCTCGCATTGGAACGTCTGTAACCTTTTATGGGGCAGCCGTTGTTCGTCAATTCGAACAGATGAAAGTTTTTTCTTCTGTTGAATCACAAGCATTGGTTCGCTCGCGTGACAAGTTACGAAGTTTGCAATTACTTGCAAAAGCAGGAATTGGAATGCCGAAGACCGCATTTGCATCCATTCCAAAAAACATTGAAAACGTATTAGAACAAGTTGGTGGTGCACCTGTTGTCATTAAATTACTAGAAGGGACACAAGGGATAGGCGTTATTTTAGCGGAGACGCATAAGTCGGCGAAATCGGTGATTGAATCTTTCTTGGCATTAAAAGCAAATATTTTAGTCCAAGAATTTATTAAAGAAGCAGGTGGTGCTGACATAAGAGCATTTATTGTGGATGGAAAAATTGTTGGCGCAATGAAACGTCAGGGATTGCCTGGCGAATTCAGAAGCAATTTACATCGCGGAGGAATTGCTAATGTAATAGAACTAACTAAGGAAGAAAGAGAGACAGCTATCAAAGCGGCTAAAAAATTAGGATTAGCAATTGCTGGGGTAGACATGTTACAATCTTCTCGTGGGCCGCTTGTCATGGAAGTAAATTCATCCCCTGGATTAGAAGGAATTGAAGGGGCTACAGGCATTGATATTGCTTCTAAAATTATTGAGTATATTGAAAGAAATGAGTTTAATGAACAATCTTAATTGAACATTCAATCTCAATGTTTACATTCAGTAATCGTGTATTTCGAAAACAAAAATGACTTATCACCACAAGAACATTCATATAAACGGAGTTGAAATAAGCCCAGGCAATAACGCTCAGGTAAGTTTAAATTGGTATCAACTTCCAACCAAAACAGTTATTGAGATTCCGGTTTATGTTTTTCGTTCAGAGAAACCAGGACCTGTTCTTTTAATCCTTGCTGGAATGCATGGTGACGAAATAAACGGGATTGAAATAGTCCGTAGGTTAATTACTCGCGAGGATGTGAAAAACCCGCTGTGTGGTAGTATCATTGCAATTCCAGTGATTAATATTATTTCATTTTTATCCGGTTCTCGGGACCTACCAGATGGCAGAGATTTGAATCGTTGTTTCCCTGGAACAAAAAGTGGTTCACTAGGCAGCAGAATTGCATATGATCTGATGAATGAGATCATCCCTCAAATTGATTTTGGAATCGACTTTCATACAGGTGGTGCCAAGATCAACAACTACCCGCAATTACGCTGCGTATTCAACAATAAAACGAATTTAGATTTAGGTAAAAAATTTTCGCCGACATTGATTATTAATTCAGCATTCCGAGATAACACATTGCGAAAAGAAGCAGCAAAAAAAGGAAAATCTATTCTTGTTTTTGAAGGGGGTGAATCGTCACGCTTTGATTACTTATCTATCAATGAAGGCATGAATGGATGTTTAAGATTAATGAAGCACCTAAAGATGGTTGATATTGATCTTCCAAATAACCCTACTGTTCTTCTGCATAAAACATCATGGGTAAGAGCAAAATCATCCGGATTATTTCACACTTCAAAAATGAATGGCTCACATATTAATAAAGGTGAACTGATAGGAATGATCGTTGACCCCTATGGCGAGCATCAAGAAAAGCTGGTTGCGCCGCACGATGGATACATTGTCGGAATCAACAATCAACCGGTAGTAAATCAAGGGGATGCCTTAATGCACATAGGAATTGAAGAATAAAAAAAAGAGGGATGAAATTTCATCCCTCTTTTTTTATTTTATAACACCCAACTGTTTTCCAACTTTTTCAAATGCCGCTAACGCTTGATCCAAATGCTCCTTTTCATGAGCCGCAGAAAGTTGCACACGAATACGTGCCTGTCCTTTTGCAACAACAGGGAAAAAGAATCCGATAACATAAATTCCTTCATCTAATAATTTAGCAGCAAACTCTTGAGCCAATTTCGCATCATAAAGCATTACAGGAACGATTGCGGAATCGCCCTCTTTTATTTCTAAACCTGCTTTTTTAATCCCAGCTTTAAAATAATTAACGTTCCACTCTAATTTATCTCGAAGCGTAGTTGCTTCACCCAACATATCCAAAACAGCTATTGATGCACCTACAATAGAAGGGGCTAATGAATTACTGAATAAATAGGGGCGTGAGCGCTGGCGCAACATATCTATAATTTCCTTTTTTGCAGATGTGAATCCACCCATGGCACCTCCCAATGCTTTCCCTAAAGTGCCTGTTACAATATCAACACGATGCATTACATTTTTTAATTCAATCGTTCCTCTTCCTGTTTTTCCGATAAAGCCACTTGCATGACTTTCATCTACCATTACCATCGCGTTATATTTATCGGCCAGGTCACAAATTTTATCTAGTGGAGCAACAAAACCATCCATAGAAAAAACACCGTCAGTAACAATTATTCTAAAACGATTTTTCTGAGCGGCTTTCAATTGCACTTCCAAATCAGTCATGTCACAATTTTTATAGCGGTAGCGTTCCGCTTTACACAAACGCACACCATCAATAATAGAAGCATGATTTAATTCATCTGAAATTATTGCATCCTCTTCACCAAAAAGAGGTTCAAACACTCCTCCGTTTGCATCGAAACAAGCAGCATATAATATTGTATCTTCTTGTCCGACAAACGTGGAAAGTTTTTGCTCCAATTCTTTGTGAATATCTTGCGTTCCACAAATAAAACGAACACTGCTCATGCCATAGCCATGACGATCCAATGTTTTGTGAGCTGCTTCTATTACTTTTGGATGGGACGATAAACCCAAATAGTTGTTGGCACAAAAAATTATTACATCTTTCCCGTTTACTTTTACAACAGCACCTTGAGCACTTGTGATTACTCGCTCGCGTTTATACAAACCGGCTTCATCAATCGTATTTAATTCCGCTTGTAAATGATCTTGAAATTTTCCGTACATAATATAAATATTAGATGTTAGCCCAATTGAGTTTGTTGATATTTCGAAACAAAAGTATAGAAAATTTCCTTTAAATTGCGATACTAAATTGTTGATTTAAAAACATGAAAAAAATAATGCTTTTAGGCTCGGGAGAGTTAGGGAAAGAGTTTGTAATTGCACTGAAACGACTTGGGCAATACGTAATTGCAGTAGATTCGTATAATGATGCTCCAGCACAACAAGTTGCGGATGAACGCGAAGTGATTAATATGCTTGACGGAACAGAGTTGGATAGAATTATTGAAAAACACAAACCAGATATTATTGTTCCAGAAATTGAAGCCATTCGCACCGAACGTTTTTATGATTATGAAAAGCAAGGAATTACAGTTGTGCCGAGTGCGAAAGCAGCCAATTTCACAATGAATAGAAAAGCTATACGAGATTTAGCATCAAAAGAGTTAGGATTAAAAACTGCAAAATATCAATATGCAAATAGTTTTGATGAATTAGTCTCTGCTGTTAAAACAGTAGGAATTCCTTGTGTTGTAAAACCTTTGATGAGCTCATCGGGGAAAGGGCAGTCGGTAATAAAAACGGAAAATGATATTCAAAAAGCATGGGAATATGCACAAGCAGGCAAACGTGGCGATTACACGGAAGTAATTGCAGAAGCATTTGTAAAATTTAATTCTGAAATTACATTACTTACCGTTACTCAAAAAAACGGAAACACTTTATTTTGCCCGCCAATAGGGCATCGACAAGAACGAGGCGACTATCAGGAAAGCTGGCAACCAGCTGAAATAAAACCAGAACATTTGAAAGAAGCACAAGAAATGGCTGCTAAGGTGACTGAGGCATTAACAGGTTCAGGCATTTGGGGAGTAGAATATTTTCTTGCTGATGACGGTGTTTATTTTTCTGAATTGTCTCCTCGACCGCATGATACAGGAATGGTAACATTAGCAGGGACACAAAATTTTTCTGAGTTTGAATTGCACGCCCGCGCCGTTTTAGGATTACCAATTGCAGAAATCACGTTGGAAAGAGTTGGCGCAAGTGCAGTCATTTTAGCAAATAAAGAAGGCAAAAACCCGACCTATTCCGGATTACAAAAAGCGATGGATCACAAACAAAGCGACATTCGTATTTTCGGAAAACCAATCACAAGACCTTTTAGAAGAATGGCTGTTGCACTCACTTATGATAAGGTAGGAAGCAATGTAGATGCTGTTAAACAGCGCGCCATTGAAATTGCAAAATTGGTTACTGTTGACGCAAACTAATTTTACATTTCGTTATAAATAAGTATCTTTCTAGAAATATACAAACAATGCAAGAAGAACTAACATTAGATCAAATTCAGAATTTTGAAGGGAAATATCCGAAACAATTATGGTATCTGTTTTTAGTGGAAATGTGGGAACGTTTTTGTTTTTATGGAATGCGTAGCGCTGCTATGATCATTGTTTCTTCTATGACTCGTAAACTGATGCACGAAGTAAAATAATTTTGCGAACTTCCTTACACATAGATGAATTTTTAAAACTTTCGGAAACCCATCCGATACTGGATGTTCGTACGCCAGCTGAATTTGAGCAAGGCCATATTGTTGGTGCGCTCAATTTACCATTATTTACAAATGAAGAGCGAGTGATTGTTGGCACCATCTATAAAAAGGAGGGGAAACAACCTGCTATTTTAAAGGGGCTTGAAATTGTAGGTCCTAAGCTTCACGAGTATGTGAAAGCTGCCATTCAACTAAACAAAAGCACTACTTTTTTAGTTCATTGTTGGCGGGGAGGGATGCGAAGTTCAAGCATGGCTTGGTTTTTAGAAACATATGGATTCAAGTGTATCACGCTCAAAGGAGGATATAAGAGTTATCGAAAACATGTACTAGATAGTTTCAACGAACAAAAAAAAATTATTATACTCGGAGGGAAAACCGGAACAGGGAAAACACTTGTTTTACAAGAGCTACAAAACCTAAATGAACAGATCATTGATTTAGAAAAAATAGCGCGTCATAAAGGCTCGTCTTTTGGATCATTGGGAGAAAAGGCTCAAACATCTCAAGAGCAGTTTGAAAACGAGCTTTCCTTTCAACTTTCAAAAATTACACCTCAAAAAAAATGTTGGTTTGAAAATGAAAGCAGAAGTATTGGCAAAAACATTATTCCTGCGGGATTATGGGAGCAAATGAGAAACGCAATTGTACTATCACTCAATCTTCCACTTGAAGAACGAATAAATTACCTAGCGAAAGAATATGGAACGTTTTCGAAAGAAGAGCTAATAGCTGCGACAGAACGTATCGGGAAACGATTGGGGGGGCAACATGTAAAACGTGCTATTGAAGCACTTCAAGTAGGTGATTATAAAACAGCTTTTGAAATTTGTCTCGTCTATTATGATAAAACATATCATTATGGGGAAGAAAAAAGAGAAAAAGAAAAAGTCATTCATTATACATTTGAGAAAATGGATTTAACTCGCATTGCGAAGACCATAAAAGATCATGACTGCTAAGGCAAAAAAAATTAAAAAAATAATCGCATTTTACTGATCAACAATATGGAAGAAATAAAATTAACACATTACTCACATGGAACGGGTTGTGGCTGCAAAATAGCGCCTGCTGTCTTAGATGAAATATTAAAATCCAAATTCGTTGCTCCTCCTAATGACAAACTAATCGTTGGAAATAGTAGTAAAGATGATGCTGCTGTATTTGATATCGGAAACGGACAAGCTCTTATCAGTACGACGGATTTTTTTATGCCTATAGTTGATGACGCCTTTGATTTTGGTAAAATTGCATCCGCAAATGCGATTAGTGATGTGTATGCGATGGGCGGGAAACCCTTGTTGGCAGTGGCAATTTTGGGATGGCCCATCAACAAGCTTTCTACTGAATTAGCTCAGCAAGTGATTGAAGGAGCTAGAAAAATCTGCTCTGAGGCAGGAATACCACTTGCAGGTGGACACAGCATTGACAGCCCGGAACCTATTTTTGGACTTGCAGTAACAGGAATTATTGATCTCAAAAATTTAAAACAAAACAATACCGCGAAAGCAGGAGATCTCATCTACCTTACAAAAAAAATAGGAGTGGGAATCCTTTCTACTGCTGAGAAAAAAAACCTCTTAAAAGAAGAACACAAAGGCATTGCTGCCAATCAAATGATGCAACTAAATAAATTAGGAGAAAAATTAGGAACGTTGAAAGGTGTTACAGCAATGACCGATGTTACTGGATTTGGATTGTTGGGGCATTTAATCGAAATGGCAGAGGGAGCAAACTTATCGGCAGAGATCCACTATTCTAAAATCCCATTAATAGAAGATCTTAGTTTTTATATTTCACAAATGTGTGTTCCCGATAATAGTTTCAGAAATTGGAGTAGCTACGATCCGAAAGTGTCTGGCATAACAGGAGATTCCTTACTAACGCTATGCGATCCACAAACAAATGGAGGGTTATTAATTACCGTTAACGCCGATTCCAAAGATGAATTTGAAAAATTATTGAGAACTGAAGGATTCGAGAATTTCCTTGAACCTATTGGTTTCATGAAAGCAAGAGGAGAAAAAATTATTGATATTAATCCATAGATCATTTTGAGCAAACTTATAAATACAACCAGCCAAATTTTAGTGTGGATTTCTGCTATAGCATTTGTTTTGCTTTACCTTACCTTAAGTTATTATAATCGTTTGGCATCTGATGATATTGTATTCATTGCTCTTTCAAAGAATCAAACCCTTTTCCAATATATAAGTGCTTTTTATCAGACATGGAGTGGACGTTGGTCGAGCGGTAGTTATTTTTATATTATTACGAATATGGGTAATTCTTTTCAAAACACTCCAGTTTATATTTTTTTGTACTATTTTATCTCTTTAATAATTTTCATTTATTCTATAAAGTCCATTCTTCATTTCTCTTTTTTAAAATTTTTCAACACCTGTCTTGATAGTAGTACATTATACCTTTACAGTATATTATTTATCGCTAGTTTTTATTATTTCACCTTCCAATGTAGTGAAGTATGGTGGTGGGTTTGCGCATCTGTTGATACCTTACAAGGGATCATTTTTTTATTATTTGGAATAAGCCTTTTGCTTAAAGAACAAAAAAATAAATTCCATTACTTTTTAATCTTCCTTTCATTTATATATGTTGGAGGAGGGTTTGAAATTTACAGTTTAATAGTAGAATCATTCTGCTTTTTATTATTCATATATTGTGTTTTCAAAAATCAATCCGTTTTTTATACGCTAAGAAAAAGCACTTATACAAAAGGTATACTTATCGGAATAATTTCCCTGTTTTTTTCTTCGGCAATTTCTTTTTCCGCACCCGGCAACAGAAACAGGAGGGATGCTGTTACTAAGGAGCTTTCACTTAATGTTATAGCCAATAAACAGAATACACTCGTTGAAATCAGTAAAAATATTTTTTCTGAAAAAAAATACATCCTTGCTGCAGGACTTTCCAGTTTGTGGATATTATTAGGAATGAGACTGAAAAAGGATGGAAATGCCGACAAAAAAATAGCGCTCAAAAAACTATTAATTATTTCCTTATTGCCATTCATTCTTTCAATATTAATCACTTTGGGGTTTCAAACATTATTAATGAGAGGCTATTCTATTCCGGTAAGAGCATGGACATTTTCTAGTTTTTCTTTGACTTTTTTCTGCTGTTTCCTTTGTTTAACAATCGGATACTCATTTCAATTTCAATCACACGCATTAGATTATTTAATTAAAGTAATTGTTCCTCTTTCCATTGCAATATTATTATCTACAAATTTTATCATGCAATATAAATACGCATCCGTTTATAGCAGAGCATACGATCAATTGATAAGTAAATTAATTGATTCGAGATCTGATGGCCGAATAAAAACGATTGCAGTAAATAAGCTTCCCGAATCAGGAATGTTGATTCCGCTAGACATTGCGGATGATTATATTAAAATTCCGCTAAAGGAATTCTTAGATCTGAAGTGCGAAATAAAAGTCATTGAATAAATCAATTTTTCAACTCCATTAGTAATTTCCGAAATAAACTTATCGCCTCGTTGATTTCAGCTTCTGTAGTATATTTCCCCAAACTAAAGCGAATGGAAGAAAAGGAATCATCATCATTTAGGCCCATTGCTTTTAACACATGCGATGGTTGAGCAAGGGCAGAAGTACAAGCCGAACCCAAGGCAACTGCAATGTTTGGGATTTTATTTATCAAGGATTCGGAACGGATACCCTGAAAAGTAATATTTGTGGTGTTAAACAAACGGTGTTTGGTACTTCCATTTATAAAAACATTTTCCGTTTCACATAATAATTGTTCTAATTTGGTCCGTAGTTTAGAAACGCGTATTGCATCCTCCCACATTTCTTCTTTCGCCAATTCACAGGCTTTTCCTAAACCAACAATCCCCGTAACATTTAAGGTTCCAGATCGCAAACCGCGTTCGTGCCCGCCCCCATGCATTTGAGGAAACAAAGAAACACGAGGCCCCTTCCTTCTTACATAAAGAGCTCCTACCCCTTTTGGACCATACATCTTATGAGCACTTACACACATAAGATCAATATGCTCTTCTTCCACATCAATCGTAATTTTCCCTACCGCTTGCGTGGCGTCACAAAGCAAAATACTATTGTTAGCATGAACCAAATCGGCAATTTTCTTTATCGGTTGAATGACTCCTGTTTCATTATTTGCATACATAACGGCAACAAGAATTGTTTCCGACGACAAAGCACTTTTTAATTCATCAAGGTCAATTAACCCTTCTCTGTCAACAGACAAATAAGTTATTTTTGCTCCCCTTTTTTCAAGAAATGCACAACAATCCAAAACCGCTTTATGCTCCGTTTTTACAGTTACAATATGCTTTCCCTTGAATTGATAATTTTCCCAAATACCTTTTATAGCAAAATTAATTGCTTCCGTTGAGCCGGATGTAAAAACAATCTCTTGCTCTAAACAGTTTATCAATTCTGCAACTTGTTGTCTAGCTATTTTCACAGCATCCTCTGCTAACCAGCCAAAAGAATGGGTTCGGCTAGAAGCATTTCCAAAATTTTCAGTAAAATAAGGCAACATTACTTCCAGCACCCGCTTGTCAACAGGAGTGGTGGCATTATAATCTAAATAAATAGGCATTTTCACGCTACAAAAGTAACAAATAGAACCTGGATAATACAGAGATTCATTTCATAAATCTTACTTTTTATTCCCCATAGAACACTTTATTTATAAGGAAACAGCTCGCTATTTAGAATAATTCTTAACTTAGCGCTGCAAAAATATGAGCCAATCAGCCAACCATCGAAAAAGCATAGCCATCGAAAAAATTCGTGCTGATTTCCCAATTCTTTCCAAAAAAGTAAATGGGAAGCCACTCGTTTATTTTGATAATGCTTCAACCGCCCAAAAACCGAAATTGGTGATTGATGCAATCACCAATTATTATGAAAATCAGAATGCAAATATTCATCGTGGCGTTCATACCCTAAGTCAGGAGATAACCATTGCCTATGAAAATGCACGCGTTACTGTACAAAAACATTTGAATGCAGCGCATCCTCATGAAATAATTTTTACAAAAGGAACAACTGAATCTATCAACCTTATTGCAAGCTCTTTCGGAAAAAAATTTATTTCAAAAGGTGACGAGATAATCGTTTCGGAAATGGAACATCATTCCAATATATTGCCATGGCAACAGGTATGCGAGGAAAGAGGTGCACTATTAAAAGTAATTCCCATCAACGATGCAGGCGAATTAATTATTTCTGATTACAAACGATTACTGAATTCAAAAACCAAGATTGTTGCAATCACACACCTATCAAATACACTTGGTACTATTAATCCAATCGAAGAAATTATTGCCTTAGCGCATGCTCAAAACATTCCTGTTTTGGTAGATGGAGCGCAAGCTGTGCCTCATATTCGTGTTGATGTACAAAAACTATTTGCTGACTTTTATGTTTTCAGCGGACATAAGCTATTTGGTCCAACAGGAGTTGGAATTCTTTACGGAAAAGAAAAATGGTTAAATGAGTTACCACCTTACCAAGTGGGTGGCGGAACAATAAAAACAGTGACTTTCGAAAAAACCGATTTTGCTGATCTGCCTTTAAAATTTGAAGCTGGAACACCACATATTGAAGGCGGGATTGGACTGGCAGTGGCAATTGATTATATCAATACTATCGGATTGGATGCTATTGCAGAATATGAACACGAATTATTAGTTTACGCAACTGAAAAATTAGAAACGATAGAAGGAGTAAAAATAATAGGCACATCAAAAAATAAAGCGAGTGTAATTTCATTTATTGTTGACGGCTTACATCCGTTTGATATCGGAACTATTTTGGATCAACTTGGAATCGCTGTCCGAACAGGTCATCATTGCACCCAGCCATTGATGCAACGCTTTGGAATTCCAGGTACAATAAGAGCATCGTTTGCTTTTTATAATACAAAAGAAGAAATCGATATCTTCCTGTCGGGCTTAGAAAAGGCTATTAAAATGTTGAAATAATATGAGCATAGAAGCAACTGAAAATGAAATAGTAGATGAGTTCGAAATGTTTGAGGACTGGATTCAGAAATATGAATATCTGATCGATCTTGGAAAATCATTGCCATTGATCGATGAAAAATATAAAACAGAAGATAATTTAATCAAAGGGTGTCAAAGTCAAGTTTGGATGCATTCTGAACTTAAAGACGGGAAGATTGTTTATACTGCTGACAGTGATGCTATTATTACAAAAGGAATGGTTGCACTTATGGTTCGTGTGTTATCCAATCATTCCCCAGAGGAAATAATAAATTCCAAATTAGATTTTGTAGAAAAGATTGGATTGACAAAACACCTTTCACCTACCCGCAGCAACGGATTGGTAAGTATGATCAAGCAAATGAAATTAGATGCAGTAGCTTATAAAATCAAAAATTAGAAATGCCCGCAATCATAAACACACATAATACCGAACTTACTCAGCGCGTAATCGATACGATTAAAACATGCTATGACCCAGAAATTCCTGTTGATATTTGGGAGCTTGGTCTGATCTATGAGATCAACATTGATGAAGAAAATAATCTTTTAGTAAAAATGACCCTCACGTCTCCATCTTGCCCTGTTGCTGAAACATTGCCTCCGGAAGTTGAAGACAAGCTGCGTGAAGTAGAAGGAATACGATCAGCAAAAATTGAACTCACGTTTGAACCTTCCTGGGAAAAAGAAATGATGAGTGAAGTAGCTCAACTAGAATTAGGTTTCATGTAAATAAAATTTGAACCTTAAATTCGAAGACCTCAAAAATGGAAAATGAAATTGTAAATAAAGTATCACAAAGCGGCTTAATAACTATCGATCTGGAAGAATTTTATCCGGCTGGAGAACGGGTATTGTTTGATATAAAAGAGTTGTTATTCCAAGGGTTGGTTTTGCGAGAAAAAGATTTCAGAGAATTTATAAAAAATGAAGATTGGAATAAATACAAAGACAAGTATGTAGCATTAACCTGTTCTGCTGATGCTATTGTTCCCACTTGGGCATATATGTTATTGGCTTCACAGTTAGAACCTATCGCAAAAAAAGTTGTTTTTGGAAATCTGGAATCTTTAGAAACAATTCTTTATACTGAAATTCTTTCCAAAATAGACATCAACATTTATAAAGATGCGCGCGTTGTAATTAAAGGCTGCGGAAATTTACCAATACCCAAATCTGCTTACGTTCAAATAACAAGCTTATTACGACCGCTTGCAAAAAGCATTATGTATGGAGAGCCTTGTTCTACGGTTCCTTTGTATAAACAAGCAAAATAATTTTATAAAATAAAAAAGCCCCGCAAATTGCGAGGCTTTTTTGTTACCGATCTTACCGATTATTATTGTATGATTAATTTTTGAACTTTCATATCTGTTCCTGTATTGAGTCGTACATAATAAATCCCTTTGGATATGCCTTCCAAATTAATTTGTTTATTATAACCTGATGTAATGTTTTTATCCATTGTGCTGAAAATTTCTTTCCCTTGAAGATCAATTACACTGATCGTCAATTGGCTAAAAACAGCATTGTTGACTGTTACATGAAACAGTCCACTTGTTGGGTTCGGATAAACAGATACACTTCCAGCTGTTAATTCATCTATTCCTATTCCTGTTATTACAAGTGTATAGGAAACAGTATCGGCGCCACAACTACCTGTTACAATCAACTGAACAGTGTATGCGCCATTCGCAGTAAATGTATGAACTGGATTTGTAACAGTACTTACAGTACTTCCATCTCCAAAATTCCAAGAATTTGATGTCCCACTTGTAGATGTATTTGTGAATGTAATCACATTGGCTACGTTTGAATACGTATAAGCAGCAACCGGTACATTTTCAACAGCTACTGTTTGTACTGTTGAATCACACGAACTCAAATGATAAACGATTGTGTGTGTTCCCATACCTGCGGTGGAAGGATCAAATGTAGATCCTGTAACACCCGCTCCCGTGAAAACACCTCCTGCTTCAACAGGCACAAGTGTAACGGCTGAATCAACGGAACAATAATTCGGATTCAATGTTGTGAAAGAGGCGTCTGCAACACCCAAAGCAGTGAGCACAATCGTAGTTGAACCACCAGGAGAAGTATATGGATCTAATTGAACATAATATGTTTTACCGGGTGTAAGACAACTTACAGGACTTAAAAAAGATGAAAACATAACTCCTCCATCAGCAGCATAATTTGGGTCATCGTCATTTGCAGCAATGAGTGTTGCTCCGCCTTGTAAAATAGTATCGCATGAAACTGCATCCCATATTGCTAACTGCGTATCAAAATCAGGTGATTGAACAGATACGCGACCTGAAGCTGGAGCAACAAATGTAAACCATAGTGTATTGGTTATCGTGTTGCTAAAATTACACCAACCTGTTTGTGCTGCACAATCACCTGCTGGCGGAACAGGCTCTCCAACCTGAATTGTAGCTACTGATGTCTCAAACGGCCCATTCACTCCAAAAGATAATGGTAGAGCTCCACAAACATTGTCATAAGGAACTGTTGTAGTAAAACTAACAGGACCATTCAGTGTACTAGTTCCATCACCTGTTCCGGAACAATCTTGTGAAACATAAATCTGATAGTTTGTTCCTTGCGTTAATCCTGTTAAATTAAACGGAGAACTCGCAACTGTATCAATGATTCCTGTTCCCGGAGTGAACCCGGTGGTATCGTATTCAATAATATAAGGACCTGTACAAGTCGGACAAGACCAAGCAATCATAGCTGAATCGATTCCAACATTTGAAACTGATAATCCTATCGGTTGCGGGCAAGCAGGTGGAGTGCAATTTGCTGTAAAGCTAGTAAACACTGAATCTTCAGCAATAGTTGAACCATCTGAAAACTGAGTTAATAAAGCATTGAAAGGGTTGTACAAAGCAAAAGCACATTCATAAGGATACAAACCTGTGTTCCACGAAAGTGTCGTCGCTACTCCATCGCATAATGGAACGTAAATAGAGTCTGTATATAAACCAGCTGGCATTGTTACATTTTGGACCAATACCCCATTTTGTATAACGTCAATGCTTGCACCATCCCAACTTCCATACAATGAAGACAAAGCAAAAACATAACTACAAGAAGTTCCTCCGCAAATGGTATTAAACGTGAAAGGACCGGTCCACGCACTTGTGCTAGTTCCGCAATCTGCACGCACATAATATTGATAGGATGTTAAGGATGTTAATCCAGTAACATTATAAGAATTTGTTGTTGTTGAATCAGAAGGAATTGTGGCACCTGTTGGAGCTGCTAATGGAGCAATGCCATAATAAACATCCCAGTTAGTTTCTGAAGCGCCAGCGGTCCAACCAAAGGTTCCTGTAGTTGTTGTTATTGCAGAAGCTGTTAATGTATTCGGCTGAATACAATCCGGAGCAATTGCAATGTTTACATTGTAATCCTCTGTTTCTCCGTACCCGAATGGGCCACAAGGATCAATCGGAGTGTCTTCGCTACAGATCACTCTCATTCCTGTAATTCCTAATGATGCTGTTAATGGTATTGTAATGAATCCTGTTTCGGTATGAGGTCCTGAGAAAAGTCCTGCTGAATTGTACACATTTTCACCCGCATCGGCATAGGAGCCATTTTGATTAAAGTCAATAAAAATAGCAACCCCGTTTGTAAAATTACCGCCGCAAGTTCCTACTTGTACCGAAAAATGGACAATTTCGGTTTGCGCTAAACTTGGTGTAGCTACTCCATAATAATTGGAATATCTGTTTATTAAGGAGCCGGCACCACCTGTTGTGGCACAAGTTGACGTATTATTTAATGAACCAACTGTTACATTAAAAATATCTTCATCCCCCGTATTTAATGCTCCTGATCTACAGTAGCAAACCGAGAATGGGTTCATAGCAACATTCACAAAATTTGATGTGGAAGATGCAGCTGATGCCGTACACGTAACAATACATTGATAAAATGTTGCTACCGTTTGAGAAGTGGTATAGTTTGCCGTTGTTGCTCCTGCCATATTTGTATACGTGATTCCATCTGGTGATGATTGCCATTGAAAAGTGATCCCAGATGCACCAGATGTGTATCCTGCTAAAGAAAGAACAAAATTTACACCGCTACAAGCCCCTGCAGGTGCAGATGCCGTTCCTGCTGTTGGAGTTCCTGCACATGGCAAAGGAGGAGTAAAAACATATTTTTTTCCTGCTAAATTTGTTACACTTGAAATTGCATTGTCTGGTGTTGCTGAAGAAGCGGTTGCTGCAACAGCTGGTGTAACACTCAGAAAAGATGTTAAATCATTCAATCCGATAGATGCTGACAAAGTCCCTGCAGTCGCCAAGGACCCACCGTAGACCATATCAATAACATTTGTTGTTTCATGCAATCTTATTTTGAAGGATGCTGTGCTCGTTGCACTCGTAGCACCAACTCCACCAATATTCACATTGTCCCAGCCCACTTCTAATGTTCTATTCGGAGCAACGCCTGCAACAACATATTGAATTGAGCCTGTATTTCTATTATTATCATCCCACAAAGGAGCAATTAAAGGGCTCAGCACTGCTGAATTATTTAGATTGTTTACCCATCCGGCAGAAATAGCAGCTCCCCCCAAACGAATCATTCCGTTTGTTGAGATGCTGAATGAAGTGTAGGAAGCACTTCCTAAAGTAAAGGCAA
>Ga0209596_1000542_pt1 | contig 35013 bp, 39 predicted proteins | sample M_130807_MF_Meta_FD_187314 | JGI IMG/M metagenome (GOLD analysis project Ga0209596, IMG submission 187314) | Freshwater microbial communities from Lake Montjoie, Canada to study carbon cycling - M_130807_MF_MetaG (SPAdes) (version 2) | ecosystem: Environmental > Aquatic > Freshwater > Lake... | reverse complement strand
CAACTTCCATTCATCTATATTATACTCTTTATAACGACTTAATAACCAATCATTAAGATTGTAAGTAATCATAAAACGATGAGGGCATTTATCCACATCATCAGCAAATCTTTCGTGTGAGAATGACGAGTGAAGTTTTCTTCCAGTTCCATAAAGGAAATCCTTAATATCATAAGGTGGGTCAAGAAATACAAACACATCCTCACCCTCTGCGTTCATTACTTCTTCATAGTCGATGTTTGTAATCTTCCAATCCTTAATGATATAAGAATACCTAGGAAGTTTATCAATACCAACTAATGAGAAGTTGGACCGTGATGCTTGAACTGAAAATGTTGAGTTCTCTGTAAGACCAGAATAAGAACACTTATTCATTACAAAGAACGCAACTGCTTGTTCTAATGGTTCAAGATTACCAATCGTATGAGAGTAATCATCAAAGAGTTCTTGGTGTGCGTTATCATCACCATTCACATCTTCTTTGATTGCTCTTAGTTTATCTTTGAGAACTTGTCCGTCATCACGAAGTTGAACCCAAAAGTTATACAAGTAATAATACTTGTCGTTTACCCAGATAGGAACTTTTGGATAGTTCTGTGAAACCATTAAAGAAATGCTACCACCACCCAAGAATGGTTCACGGAACTCTTTAAAATCACTTGGAAACCAAGGAGCAAGAGTTTTGAGTGCTTTACTCTTGCCTCCGGGGTAACGCAAGCAAGTTTTGAGTGGAAACTGTTTCATATAACTTTTTTATTATTATATAATAGGCGTGGTCGGATTCGAACCGACCCTGTAGGCGTTTTAAGCGCCCTGTCTCTGCCGCTGGACTACACGCCCGTGTATAAGACTATCATAACTCAAAGAATCACAATAGTCAAGTGTGCCGTGTGGTTGTGAATCCAAATCAAATCTTTTTGATAAGTGCCCCACTGCTCTCATCTAAAGTTTTGAACCACGGCGATGCTCCTTGAGGGGATCGAACCCACCTCACATCGATTATGAGTCGATTGCTTTCACCAGATAGCTAAAGGAGCAGAAAAAATAAAGACTTAGACAGTCACAAGGACACCATCTTTCTTCATTTGAGAAATCATCTTACCAACACTTTCTCCAGCATTAAAGGTGTTGCGAAGTTTGCCTTTGAAACCTTCAATACTATCACACTTGAAGACATAAAACTTATCAGGTTTGTAAGTGTAAGCAACACCAACTTCACTGGTTTCAGTATTAAAAGAAAGTTTAGCAATCGCACCAGAGGTGCTAATCTCAAGAACTTCCATCGTGCCCCATTCATTTGATTACCTAGTAATCATAACACGGATTGGGGTGCTGGGGAAGGACCTTGTGCCGGTTTGGGAAGTGGTCTTACTAAGAGTTTTTTCTCGCACGAAGTTCTGCTCTTTTTCTACGAAACTCTGCTTCTGCGAAACTCAAACCCTTAGATGTTGCTGCTGCGTGTGCCTCATCACCTATCTTTTTAATTCTATCATTCTCAGCATCCATTCTTTTTTGACGAGATGTATCTAATTCTCTATTAGTTACAGGTCCAGTTGGTTTAGATTGAACGTATCTCGTTACACGACCCTTTCCACTACTTACATTTTCAAAAATACTCTCTCTCCACTCTTCACTCATATTCACCATAATGACTTCTGCTTGTTCTTGAGTTTCAGCATAACCTTCATCTAAAAGGTGTGAGAGAATGATGTCGTAAAGGTCATACTCATAACTATCTTTAATACCTTGTCCATCACTCCTCATTAACCTATTCCCAAATGCCTTTTTCTTTCTTTCACCTCTTTCTTTATTTGCTGCTGATTTTGCTTGTGCCTTTTCTGGATTGTGAAACGCACTAACAGCAAATTGCTGACTTGCTCTTTGTTTTAAATTTTCACCTTCGGGAGTGTTGCTAGGTTTTACACCAGAATATATACTACCCCTAGTAGCAGTTGTCTTTGATTTATCTAAAAGTTGATGTCCCCTTTTTCTTGCTTTATCTCCAAGGTCTTTATAACCTTCATCATAAACCTGACTATAAGCTTCTTGAATATTGCGAAGTTCTTGTGAGTTCATCTTTACAAATACTTTTCAATTATTTATTCAAAAGACCTCGCATACCTGTTCTATTCACAAATCCTTCAAGACCTTGATTGATGGGACGCACTTTTACATAAAGTTCTTCGGGTACAAATCCAAAGTATCCTTGTAGCCAAGGGCACAACCACACAGGAATACAAAGTGTTGTATCCATATATGTAGTTCCGTCATCATCACTCACTTCTTTTACAAGCAGAGTATCATAATCAGCAGGTTCTTCTGTATTCAAAATGATTTCCATTTGGTCCTTTTCAACTGCGTGTCGTCCACTTTCAAAGTAAAAGTGCTCGTCAATTGCTTCTTCAGTTCCGTTTAGGAGTAGTTCTTGAACTGTATTATTATGAGGGTGGTCAAATGCCCACAGTCCATCTTCAAGTTTGTAAGCAACGATTGTAAGTTCCATAGTGTTTTTTGGTTTCCAGTATCATAGCATAAAAAAAGACCCCTTGGTGGGGTCTTGTGCCAGTTTGGGAAGTGGTTCAGTTATCAAACTGAATAACACGACTATCCTCTACTTCTTTACCTGCTCTTCTTGCTGCTTTATTTCCAGAACCATAATCAGTTTTTTGAGTTCTTTTGCGACCAGCAAGATTTCTTAAAGTTTCAACATCTCTCAATTTTCTCTTTAAAATTTGAGATGCTTTCTCCTTTCTTGAACCACTCAATTCTTCATCAAGAACTTCTTCCACAATACTCTCTCTCCAATCTTCACTCATATTCACCATAATAGCTTCTGCATTTTCAACAGTTTCAGCATATCCTTCATCTAAAAGATGTGAAAGGATTACATCATAGAGGTTATATGCTTCAGTTTGAATATATTCTTCATACAATCCTTCCCAAGTATAACCACTCAAATCATAACCTTCATCCAGTAAATTATTTACCCAATTTTGAAACTCTTCATTCTTTGTCTTTCTAACGATTTCAAGATTTTTTTTCTTTTCTTGTGGTGGAAGTTTTTGTGAAGTTGGTGCTCCAGGATCCTTTCTAACGATTGTAGAAACTCTTGATTGAGTTTTGTTTGCGTGATCACCAATACCGTGAGGAATGATTCTTGAAATTCTACCAAACTGTTTTACTTTTGGAACATCAACACCAGGCTTAAATGACTTTGCGTCAGTATCTTGAGTGAACTTCTTATCAGCACCATATCCGCTTCCGTCTCCCTTTTCACCTGAAAGTGGCTTTTCTTTAGGAAGAGGATTACGCTTTCTAGGTTGGTATTCTTTTACACCTTCTGCTCTTTCTTCATCAAGGTCGGTATAAACACCAATGTAAGCTTCGTGAAGATTGTAAATGTCTTGGGAGTTCATCTTTACAAGTCGTTTTGTATTTATTTATATATTTATGATAACTCACCTAATGCTTTTTGTTTTCTTAACTTCTTGGGATTTTTAGTTCTTGTAGATATTCCTTCAAGTTCTGGAAAACTTGATGTTCTTCCAGATGGAATTAGAGTCTTATCTTTTCTGGCAGATTCTCTTCCTGGATAATCTGGATATAGTGGTGCTTGCCTTTCCCTAATTCTATTCAATAGAGTTTTATATACAGAATTATTTGGATTTTTTGCAATTAACTTTGCTGTTGCAATTTTCAATCTCTGTGTTGTAGATGCCTCATATAAAAACTCTCTAAATGTTTTCATTAATCTACCTTCCCAACCATCAATCCTGTTTTATTGGATTTTTTACTACTTCTCTTACCGAAAATCTTTCCATATAACTTTGCTCGTTTTGCTTCACCAGTTTTCTTATCCTCACCAGGCATAACTGCTGTTGGTTTTCCAATTACAGTATCACCTTTCTTTGCTCCTGCTTTCTCCAAGTGTTTTGGAGTATCTTTGATTGCTTGAATAAAGTTTCTACCTCTTTCCATCTGTTGGTTTCTATCACCTTTACCAACATCACCATCTCGGTGCATAATATCTACAGTATGAACTCTTCCAGTTTTAGAAGCACCTGATTTAGTCATTTGCTTCTTCAAATCTTTTACTTTTCTCACACTTTCACTTGAAGGTGAAGTTTTAAGTTTAGTTATTCCAGTTGGAGTTCTTCCTGCTGGTTTCATCTTACTAATAAGTCTTTCACCTTTTGCTGCTGCTCTTGATGATGAATATGTGCGAATGAAATGGTCTTGCTCTGTGCTTCCAGCATCATCCACATCGTCTTCACTATCATAAGTTGTATAATCTCTTGCAGGTTTTCTCAAATCTTTAGTGGAATACTTACCAGTTCCTCTCAATCCTGCCTTCTTTGCGATTGCAGCAACAGACCTTTCTCCTCGGTCCATCTTATTTCCAGCACGACCTAAAGTAGCTCGTCCTCTACTTCTTCCACCAGTCGAACTCTCCTCCAATTCAACTTCTTCTTTCACACAACGATTATAAGTCTTTCCAAATAACTTTTGTGTTCCTTTTTTCTTATAACCAGGCCAACACTTCTTTGCTTCAACAATAAACTCTTGAAATGTTTTCATTTTTTATTTTTATTTATTTATTTGCTCTCAATCTCTTCTGTTTTCTACGTTCCTGTCTCACCTCTTTAATTTTTCCAGAAATTACTGACCAAGGTGTATTATTTCTTTTTCTATTATGAATAGTGCCGTGATGTGATATTCCAGGACCAGACCCATCTTGTCTTTTTGTGAGTGCTAAATTGCGTGGATGATTTCCATGATAAACACCTTTTTCGGCATCATCTTTTACTCTTTGTTGCCAATCATCATCACTCATAGATGCTTTGATTTTTGCGGATTGATGTACTTGGGTCATATGATGCAAATCCATTCCCTTCATAGATGCATGAGATAATTTTCTAGCATATGCTCCATGATCCTGATGTTCTGGTGGGGTCACATCATGCAATCTTGTTTGTCTTTTTGCTCTTCTTGCTGTTTCATGTTCATAATCAACAACTCTTCCTCCTGGTTTGGACTTTGAACCATAATTTCTAATTTCTCTAATTCTACCATTAGTTCCCTTAAAAAATCTCAATCCATTAGAAATAGCATGTTCTTTTGAGTCCCCCAAACCATGTGCTAATCCTCTAAGTCCCGTGTCTCTCCTTGCTTCAATCAAATATGCCTCAACAATAAACGATTGAAAGGTTTTCATTTTTTCTCCTTGGGGGTACGAATCATTGTATCTGCACCAGCAATTTTATCCGAAGTTGTGCGGTCTCGATAACCTAGATTTCTATACATCTTATCTAATTTTTCTTTATATCCTGGTTTTGCAACTGGGGTCAAAGAAACATTTTTACCAATATTATCTGCATATTTATGAAGTCCTTTAAATGTTCTTTTTGCAATTCCTTTGCCTCTTTGATTTTCTGGAACTTCAATGTTATCTACACGAATATCACCAGAACTTGTAGTATGAACAACATACTTCATTCCTGGTGTTCTTGCTTTTGTTTTTCTTTGAATCGTTTCTAAAGCATCAGGTTTTGATGCTTTTGTCTCTCTGAGGAATTCTCTAAATGTTTTCATTTCAGTCCCAGTTTATCTGCTGCTGCCGACATACGTTCTTCAGAAAGATATGCTTCTTCTAAAAATTCTCTAAATGTTTTCATTTTTTTATTTCTTGCTGGGTCCGAAACTCTAGCACTATTTAGATTTCTTTCTGCTTCTCCTCTTCTTCTTGCCCAAGTTTGCATTAGGGCAGTTCCAGGACTTTCAATATTTCCGGTTCTCACAAAATCCTTGGGGGATTGTGCCGCACTTAATGCAAATGTTGCACCAAGAACAGCATTGGCAATTTTCTCTCTTCTACTTGCTTCCGAAATCATTTAGATACAAAAATACCTTTGATTATTTATCAAAGGTTCTATCATCTCCCTTTCCTTCCCAAGATCTTACAAGAAGTTCTGTGAATAGTTCCATTTTTTTGGGATGAACTGATGCTGGATTATAATTAATTGCGTTTTTGAGTGCTACGAGTTCGTTCCATTCTTCAGTTGTTAGTTCCATAAAGTTCTCCATATGTGTATGTCAGCATTCTAACACACTATCTAGGAATATGACAGTTCCTTAAGAATGTCTTCAGGTTTCTGTGAGGTCTTGTAAGGTTTTTAAATCTCTTTCTAACTCTTCTTTTTGTTTTTTATCGTGATAATAAGACCACAATGAATTATGAACATCCATAAGTTCAGTAATCCAAAAACCCTCAGGATAAATACCCAATTCATTCATTAATCCTCTGTGCGAAACTCCTTTTTTTTCTGCCTCACACATAATATAACAGATTGCTTGAACCATATCATACTTATCTTCGGAAGAAAGCATATGATACTTTCCTATTGCTCTTTGGACTGTTTCTACTGATGTTTCTTGTATTTTTTTACATGCCTCAGAATCCCACCACTGTTCTAATGATGTTCCAAGACTTTTAGGTTTTGTTGCTTCTTCAGTCATTGAAAAACACTCCAAAATTTCCATTACTTCCTGGTTTGCGTGATTCCAGTTTATCCAAAAGTTTATCAGTATCCATTACGGAATCAATACGACTAATCAAATCTGCAATCACACTACAAACCATTGGTCGTTCGGTTCTTGCTGCAAATGCAAGTGCATTACGAAGTGATTCTTGTGCTTCGGTCATTGACTCTTCTACTTGTGTTGCTAGTGCCATTTCAGTTCTCCTTTTTGGTTACTTTCTTCATCAAATAAGATCCATCCCCATTATCCACCCATTCAACTTCGTCTCCTTCTTTTAGATTTGCTGCTTCCAATAAGTCATCTGGAAGATTGATTATACACTCATCACAATCTACTTCTTCGACAGGAAGAACCCACTTATTAACCTTACCTTTTTTTGCTGAAGTTGCAGCATCGCACATTGCATTCAGTTCTTCTTCTGTGTATTGAAGATTTTCTCCTTTCTCAAGATATTCATCATATGCTTGAATATGACCCTTACCATTTCCATTCAGCAAAGCAAGAAGTTCATATGCCTTTTCTGTCTGTACTTTGTAGGTATAATAGTTGTCTTCAACAACTCCTTTAATCACATCATAGATTTCATCAGGTGTTGCATCTGTACTCATTGCATCGTACAGAAAGTTTTCCACTTGCCCAAGTGAGTATTTTTTGTAGTCAGTCATTTTCCTTCAGTGCGAGTTGGATTGCTTCTGTCATTATAGCAGAAATTTCTTCTGATGTCTTGCCATTGAGCCAGTTCCACTTCTGGTCTTCCTTATCCCATTCTATCGCAAAGGATCCATCAGGTTGTTCAATGATTTTGAGTGAGTCTTCCATCAGAACCAAGAACCTCTCAGAGATTTACGAGATTGTCTCATTGCCTTATAAAGTTTTTTAATTTCTGCATAAGCATCTTCTACTGTAATTTTTCCACCAATTGCCATATTAGTCAAATAACTAACGTGATGTGTAAAATTATTCAAATTATTAATTTGTGCAATATCCAAAAAAGACATATCAGCATCTGGATTGATTGGGGGAGTTGGATATAAAAACTCCTCCTTTGTTTGTTTTGGTGTTGTCATTTATCTAAACCATAGTTATGAAGAGTATAAGTAACTGGATGAATATTGTCAATCTTTGCATTTAATCGGTTCTCAACCTCATACAAAGAATTTGTGAGTTCTACATTCTCTTCTTCTAATCTTAGAACTCGTTCTTCCAAGTCAGTAATTCTATCAAGGAGAGATTCATCTTCATTCTCTAGGTCATAATCATCAATAAATCTATTAAACCAGTTAAACATTAGATTACTCCGATTTCTCTAAGATATTTTTGGTATCTCATAAAACCACCAATTCTTACTGGTCTATCCAAACTTTTACAACACTCAACATAACAATTAAATTCATAATGAGGTGTGGTTGGGTCAAGTGCAGGATACTCCATACTATAATCACCTACAATCTTACGAAAGTCAATCACAGTTTATTTTCCACGGATCCGACATAAGACGATGAACTTTCTCCAAATCCTTCTTGGAGACCTTTGCAGTAAAACCTTGTTGCGGCAATACAAGTCTCTTGTGTGAGTGAAGTAACAAGTGCGTTCCTGTCCTTATCATAACTCTTCCAAGTTTTCCAATTAGATTGTTCCACATAAAACGCATCATCATAAAGGTTTTCCAAGTTTAACTCCATCAATTTGAATATAAATTTTGGTTTCATCATTCCAATGTCTTACAACACCAGCAACAATAAAAAGATTTGTAATTAAATAAGTAGCAAAAATAATAGTGCGAAGGATTGCAACTTTATCAGCTACTTGATCTCTTTTGTGTGCTTTTTCTCCGAGTGCCAGAGACCATAGTTTCCACATTTGTTCCAGGTTTAACGAATAGTTGGTAATCTGCTTTTTTAAAATTGGATTTGACAATATACTTGTCAGCATAATGCATACTTTGGAAATAACACCTTTTAGTATCTTTCATTTCCTTTCCATCATTATGTATAATAAGAATAGGAAACTGTGCGTAGGGAAACTCAATTGGTTCTTGTTGTTTCTTCATTAGTTTCTTCATTAGTTTTTTCTGCTTGTTCGTTTGCTGCTTCTCTTTGTGCCGCAATCTCTAACATTTCTTCATGCGTTAAGTATTTTTCAGTCATAGGTTCTCCTGGTGTTCTCTCTATAGTATAACACCCCCTCCCAAAAACGGGAAGAGGTGAAGGACACTTAATTAGGTGTCTGTTTCATAATCTTCTTGATAATACCCACTGACGACACGATCATCCCAAGCAGTCGGTAAGTTATGCTCTCGGGACTTCATATGATTTACCTTAGAAACTGGAAGACCCTCCAAGTCTTCTTCGTGTAAAATTCCATCTAACTGACGGATTTCGTTGAAGGTATGAGGAAACCTAAGTGCTCCTCTATGCATTCCTTCAAGGTTGCGATTAGTTCTAGACATAATGTTTGTGAATAAACACAATACTAATTATATCACTTTTTGAATTCTTTTTCAAGTTCTTTCGCAATTCGTAATGCTCTCCGCCACATAAACCATTTCACCACTGGATTGCGTGGATTATTCAAGAACCACCACTTTTGTTTTTCGTATTGGAATCTTATCAGGTTTAATACTAATGTGAATACATAAGCAACACTAATATCAGTTACAATTAAGTATCCAACAAACATAAAGATTCCAAACCAAAAGTAGTAGGAAGTCATTCAGTAAATCCGTGATTATAATCACTATTATCTACAATCTGCCAATCAAGATAAAGTTCATTAATATAATCAAGCAAAGCATCTCCACCTTCTGGAAGAATTTCATCATCATCCAGCACGAAAGTTGCTTCACAAAAAGCAGGACCATATTCTGGTGGGTCTTGTAATGTTGCTGGATAAATTTCAATTGCATCTTCCATCACACCACGAACATAAATTTCATTTCCATTTCGTTCAATGGTTTCAATTAGACTAATCATTGTTTGCGAGTTTCCTTTTGAATGAATTTCTTTGCGGTTTCAAGGCTATGATGAACACAAATCTGCTCACCATTATAAATGGAGATGTACTTTTTACCGTACCAAGGCACTGCTGCCCACATTCCATCACTACTAATGTATCCGTCAGTGTTCATAAGCATTATAAAAATAAACAACGTCCCAGGTAGGATTCGAACCTACGACAAACCGCTTAGAAGGCGGATACTCTGGTCCTCTGAGTTACTGGGACATAAAGAGGGATAATTCCCTCTTACATTTTACTTTGAGTAATCGTCAAAGTCAATGACTTTTTCTTCGTAAAAAGCAATGTAGTCATCGTAATCTAAACCAAGATATTTGGCAAACTGCTCAAAATCTTCTCTTTTGTTAATAAACTGTCTTGTTTCCTGATTAGCAATGTTTGTGTCTGTCATATCAGTACCCATACCTTGAAATCATTTGGTCCATTCTATCCTCTCTATACTCTTCTTCTGGACTGTCTTCTGTATAACTTTCTTGAAGTTCTTCGTAGATTGAATCTGCGTCTTTATCTAGAAAAAGTTGTGTCATAGGAAGAAAAAGTGGCAAAGGTTGTTCTATATATCACAGAAAAGGGAATTACCCCTCTTCTGTGTTGTTTTGTTGAAACTCTGCGTCAATCTTGTCGTAGAGTTCCACAAATGTTGCTTTCGTCTCATCATCAAAACGATTAAGGCAAACCTTAAGTGCTTTGTCTTTCTTACCAAAGATAGAATATGCTTTGATAATATGAACCAGACGACGAGTAGAAATTACTTCATCAATACCACCATCAGCAAAGGTCTTACGGATAATGTCAGACCAATTACACAGGTGCTTGATGAAATCGGTGTGCTCACCAATCATAGGAATTTTAAGTGATTGAGCAACATTTGTCAAGATTTTGGTTTCAATCGCAATCGTAGGATACTGTTGCTCAAAGGTAATCGGGAAACGTTCCAGGAATGCTTCATTCAACACGTTAGTGCCGATGAAACGACCATCATCACTACCCTTACCTTTGGTATTCGCAGTCGCAAAGACATTGAAACCTGCCTTGGGAGCAATGTGAACACCAATCTTTTTCAGGAAGACACCTTTACCTTCCAGAACAGATTGAAGACACATAATCTTATTAGATGCCAAGTCAATCTCATCAAGGAGAAGAATAGCACCACGTTCCATTGCTTCAACCACAGGACCATTATGCCATACAGTTTCTCCGTTGACAAGACGGAAACCACCAATCAAATCATCCTCATCGGTTTCAATCGTGATATTCACACGAATAAGTTCCCGACCAAGTTGGGCACAAGATTGCTCCACACCAAAAGTTTTACCATTACCAGAGAGACCAGTAATGAAGGTAGGATAAAACAACCGAGATTGAACAACCTTTTTAACATCAGTAAAGTTACCAAAGCTGACGAAGGTATCATCTTTTTCAGGAATAAGGTTTTGAACAACAGCAGACATAGTAGCAACACCCTCAACAGCAGGAGAATTATAAGTATCTTCTAGATCTTGAACAGTTGCTTCCAAGTTCCATTTACCACGACTAACCTTATACTGGTTTAGGTACTTGGAAAGAGTAGCATAAGAAGTATTCAGTTGTGCTGCTACTTCTTTCACAGCGTCAGCACCAAATTCAGTGCCGAATTTTTCTTTCAAGATAATCAGTGCTTGGTCGGTCATAGTGTTTGGTTGATTACTCCGTAATCATAGCAGGGATTTGGGGGGTTTGGGGTGCCCTTGGGACACCCCTTGAAGTGGTCTAGGCAATCAGGTCAACAAAAGAACCCAAGAGTTTTTTGTTGGTCTTTTTCTTACCTAACATCCTACTAAAGCTACTTTTAATCTGTGCTTTAGTCGCATTCTCTGGAACAGAGAATTCCTCATCTTGTGCGAGAGAAGTAGCAGCAATCACATGGAACTGGTCAAAACCAGTATTGCTGAAACTGATACATTGGTTCTTCTTGTATTCTACTTTCGCACTCTCATAATTATCATACCCACTACCATACCAACGGTAGCAGTTTTGGAAATCACGACTAGGAGTGATACGGAAGTTGATAAGATTTACCGTAGGGAACCTATCCTTTACCGTTTCCAGAAGAATTTTAGCATACTTTGGAAAATTAGAATAATCAAAACTACGATACACACGACCAGACTTGCAGTCACGAATAGAGGTCTTGGAATGTTTCGTCATACCAATATAAGTATCATCATAATGACCTTTCTTCTCTTTGGTTACAGCATTTTGGTATCCTTCACCATCAGTCAAGAATATCACATTCACCTTTTGAAGTTTATTCCTTTGTTGAAAATCAGGAATCAAAGAGTGAAGAGAGATAATACTTTCACCAATAGGAGAACCAGACAGTTGAATGTGCTTAGGAACAAACCCACTATGAGATTGATAAGCATGACAAGTAACCCAGATATTCTTGAGTTGCTCTTCTAGAACACGATTATTCGTTTTGCTAGTAAAAAAGTTCATCAAACGGAATGATGCTTCTGGTGCGATAACACCTCCTACTTTGTTGTAAATAGGAGGATGATTTGGTTGGAGTTCCATATAAGAACTACAATCCAAAGTGAAAGCATAAACCTCAAAAGGAATATTCACCTTACGGCAGAACCAAACCAAATTCAACAGTTGCTTATAAGCATCCAGAATAAAGTTAGACATAGAACCAGACCAATCCAGAATAAAGATTAGACCGTGATTCTTGCCGTCAGGGACCACAGAGACCTTCTTAAACAAGTCCTCGTTGAACTTATAGGTATGAAGTTTCTGCGTGTCTAAAACTCCTGTGCGAGCAGTAGAGGCACGAGCATATTGGTCAGCAGACTTCTTACACTCAAACTCTTTTACCAGATAAGATACTTCCTTTTCTGCTGATTTCTTATAAGTAGCATACTCTTTACAAGCAAGATCATAAACCTCTTGATAATAAGCATACTCTTCCTGTGCTTTCTTGTGAATGAATTCATTTGGAATAATTAAATTCTCAAGAATCATTTCAGGAAGTTCTACATAATTGGTTTCCTGAGAATACTTATCCACAAGGTCTTGAGACTTCTCATCAAAAGACCGAGAAGTTTTAGAAGTCAGTTCATCTTTGTCAGTTTCACCGTGCTGATTGCTTGGATTTTGACCATTTCCACTACCACTTGGTGCTTCCATAGATTTGGATACTTCTTCTCCTCTTTCACCTTCTTCTGTACCATCTTCTCCTGATTCTTGATTTTGATTACTTTGAGTATCATCACCAGAACCTTCATTCTGTTTAGGAGTTTCTACTTCCTCACCACTACCAGACATTTCTTCTGAACTATCAGCAGTAGGAAAGTTTTCAACTTGTTTCCGTTTGTATTGAACAAACTCTACAATTTCACGAGCAAGTTTTAGCACATCATCAAAGGTTTCAGTCTGTGTAGCACGAGTTAAAATCTGCTCTTCGTCATCACTGAAAGCAATGTTATGAAATGCTCCAATCTTGTAATAAAGATTGATACGGTCAATGAAAGATAATTCATCAAGGTTTTCTTCTTTTGTAGAGAAGAAATCATCACTATTGAGTTCGTTATAACCATTGAAGAAAGTACGGGAAAGACCAGCATACTTTTTCTTCATTAGTTTTTCTACCCGCACATCCTCCAAGACATTTACAAAATCTTTGGGAACTTCTGGGTAATCTTTAGTCCAATCCACATTATCTGTAAAAAGTGCGTGTCCAACTTCATGACCCACAAGAAGGTCATACACAGTCGCAGATGCTTTATCCCAAGTCGGAAGAGTCAGCACACGACGTTCCACATCAAACATCGCAGTCGGAACTTTTTTATGTTCAATAATTAAGTTCTCAGTTGCCAAACATTTGGCAAGAGCACCCTTGACTTCTAGATTTACGGACATCTGGTTTGCTTTTGACTACTCCGTAATCATAGCAGAAAAAAAGGGGGGCAACTGCCCCCCTTGTACCACCAACTCAACCGTCCACCACCACAAGGACGGGTCTTACAACTCAAAGATACAAAGTTGTGAAGACTTATACATCATACATCAAATGATTTTAGGTGTCAAGTGTTGACAAGATATCAAAATCTGTCTAAAATCACTCTGTTGGGTTTGAAGATAAGTTATATCATTAAATCATTTAAAGTTTTATTTGAGCCTTTTGTTTCCCACCATTCTAAAATCTCATTACGACATTTTTGATTAATCCAAGTCTCATCATCACGCCAAGTTGGTTTAAATATGTTTTCAACAAATAATGGAAAGACATAATTAGCACCTTCAAAAAAAGAATAAACCATATTTTCAGAATGAGGTGTAAGAAACCAAAAAGAACTATATTCGTTTTCTCTAAATTCTTTATCATTTCCTTTATATTCTAAATGAATATAATCATTTGGATAATAATTTTTTATTAAATTTTCTGCGTGTTTTCTAGTAATTAAATACGCACATGTTGACCAATCACATAAAAATCTATGTCTAAATTTAACTTCTGGGTTAAAAAATATAAACATATCTTCTCTAATCAAACACAATTGAACAATATTCCAATTCTCTGGTAAAGAATTAAAAAATTCATTCCAAGTAAAGTTCCAATATTTTACAGTATCTAAAGACAAATCATCTTCACAAAAAAATGCGTAAGGTTCATTTGTATTCTCATACCATTCTTTAATTGCTTTCAAATGTGATGTGACTGGACCCTTAACAATATGATTTGATAAAGGTCCCTCAATAATTTTATGATCTTCATCTCTATATCTTTTGTAAATATGTGGAGTGATATTTGTTATCCCATATTTTTCAAATTGTTGATAAAGAACTTTTCTTCTGTCTTCAGATTCTTCAATACTAATAAAATTAACTGAAGGAAAGTTTTTTAATTTTTCTTCAACCGTAATTTCACTTGGAACTGTATAAATCCAACATTTTTCTGCTGTTTCAAATCCTGTAAGTTCTTCATTTACAGCTTTCTTAACTCCAGGAAACCAATCAGTTCCTTCAATATAATAATCATGTCCAGCAAGTATTCCTCCAGGTTTTACTTTAGGCAACCATGCTTTAATGTCATCTTTTACATCTTCATATTCATGAGAACCATCTATAAACACAAAATCTAATGAAGAATCTTCAAATTTAGATACTGCGTCCAATGATTTCATTTTTAATGGAGTATAATAAGATTCAATTGATTTCATATTATTTAAAAATATATCATACAACATAGAAATTTCTGTATTATTTTTGTGTTCTATGCTTCCTTCCCAAGTATCTACACAATAAAAATCAATATTCTTATTATAATTTGCAATTTCTACTGCCATATATGCTGATGATTTTCCTTTCCATGAACCAATTTCTACAAATTTACTGCCAGATGGAAATTTTTCCACCATAGATTTATATAATTTTGGATATGAAAACCAATTTTCACCAAATTCTGGGTTTTGATATATGTGAGGAATTGTGTTATGATTGTTTATAGACCTCAAATCATCTAAACACACATTTGATCCTGCTATTTTCCACCAATATTTGACATAATTTGAAGAATCAATTTGAAGGTCTTTATGAGTTTTTTGAATAAAATGTTGATAAAAAGTTGATACAAAATTTATATTCTCATAAAATAGAGGAACTGTGTATACATCTCTACTTCCTAATGAAAATAAACAATGTTCAATACAAGGAATAGTATTCTCTTCTCCTTTGATTTTTAAATAATATTTTTCGTTTTGATAAAAATAATCAATCAACTCTTTTGCATAATTTCTTTGAATCAAATAACTTCCAGCAGACCAATTCCACCAAACTCTTTGATTTAATTTCATATCATCTTGTGTGATATCATCTTTAATCAAAGATAATTGAATTGCCTTCCAATTCTTAGGTAAACTACTTATAAATTCATTCCAAGTAAAATTCCAATCATTTACAGAGTCAATTGACATATCATCTTCAAAAAAGATTGCATAATCAGAATCTGAATTATTGTACCACTCTATAATTGCTTTTAGATGAGAAATGGTAACAGCAATGCCACCAGAATCTAGGGTTTCAAAATGAAGACCATCAACAATATCAGGTTTGTATCTATAATCATCTTTTCTGCCATCATATGCTTCAATCATTTTTACATTTTCAATTCCATTTAAAAGAAATTGCTTTTCAAATGCTTGTTGTCTATCAGTAGAATCACTTAAAGAGACATAATAAACTGGTGGAAAATTTGTTAATTTACTTTGTTCATAAGTTACATAAATTATAAATTGTCCAATATAAGTTTCTTTCCAATATTCTCTGAAATGATAAAGGAATTCGTCATCAAAAATTTCTTGAGTAATTTGTTTTCCAGTTCTATCATAGACATACAGTTCTTTATAATCTTGAAGATAAAGATTCCTAAACTCTATAAAACGTTCTATTGAATTTTCATGGTCATTGATATGCCATTCACCAGCAAAATGAACGACATGATTTTTAATAAAATTATAATTTTCTTTTGTAAAAATAGAATATTCTCCACCTTCACAATCAAATTTTAAGAAATCAATTTTACTAATATTATTTTCTTTAATGAGTTGTTTTAATGTTATCGTTGAATATACATCTCCATCATTTTGGTAAATAAATACCCCATTTTCAGCAATTGTTTTATTTTCACAATTTTCATCCCCAATTGCTTTGTTGATTAATGTAACTGGACCATCACCAATATTATTTCTCAAAGAATGAATAAGTGTATTAGATGGTTCTACACAATAGACATGTTTTGGATTTTTATCTAAAATTGAATATGTAAAAGAGCCACAATTAGCACCAATATCAAATACAATATCTCCGGTTTTTACAGGACAATGTTGTTCATATGTATTGAAAACTAAATTTTCATTTGTAAATAATTGAATATATTCTTGATCTGTATTTCCCCAATCAAACTGATCTAATGGTTTTTTCATTTTAACTCTCCGTATCAAAAAAGAACATTTGCCATAATCTTGCGTTTTCTTTGTTTGTTCCAAAGTATTCAGAAGCAGAGTGAATACAACTTGCGTCAAATATTACAAGACGATTATAAACATTTCCAAGAACATCAACAGGTTCAAATGGTGTTCTATCTAAGTGGCAATCTCCTGGAGTATTTGCCCAATAGTCATCCCAACCTGGATCATAATAAGTTCTTGCTCTATTTTTCTTATCAGCATATAACGTAGTTCCACATTGATAAGGAGCATTTGGAGAAAGATATAACATACCTCCCCACTTTTGACTATCACAATGGTAGACCAATCTTTCTCCAGACCAACAGATTTGGAATCTTCCATTCATTCCATGCTCTTCCCATTTTGTAATTTTTTTACCCATTATGGATTCAAATGCTTCTTTTAATCCTGGGAATAAAAATTGATTAAATGTTCTTCTTCCTACAAATCCAGTAATTACACTTTCATCTCCAAATTCTTGCTCTAAAGCAAACTTACGAATTTCATCTGGGTTATCATAAAAATTATCAACAATCCATGCTGTATTTTTATTATTATTTAAAAAACTAAATTTAGATGTAGGTGTATTAATTTCTTCCGTTTTGATTACTTTTGGAACTAATTTGTATTTTTCCCAAGTTTCATTATTCTTTTCATCTTTAGATACATCATAATAGTTTTGATTGTTTTTCAGATAAATTTCATTATATCCAAGTTGTGAATGTTTTACATAATTTTTTTCATTCATAAAAGTTTCATATTTTGAATTATTTTCAAAATTTTCTAATATAATTACTTTTGGATTATATTTTTCTTCATCAAATCCCATCATAACTTCAAGTTCCCAACCCTCCGTATCTATTGATAATATATCAACTTTATCTACATTTATTTTTTTCAGTAAAGTATTAAGTTTAATAGTTTGAACATCAATAGTTTCTTGAGTATTGTGCTCTGGAACACCATCATACCTTATTTTCAACGAAGAAAAACTTACACCATCATTATCCTTTGAGTACCAATTATCATTATTATAATTGATAGTAAAAGTTGTATCTTTTTCCTCATTAGAACAAGCATATTGATATACTTCACTATTATTATCTTCATGTTGTTTTACAAATTTTGGATTTGGTTCAACAGCAATTGTTCTCCACCCATAATTTCTAAAATGCTTAGAATTACTTATAAATTCTTCTGGTCCAGCACCGACCTCAACCATTACCCCTTTGTAATCTAAATCTGGGAAAAAATTATCACGAATATATTTGTCGGTTTCAAACTCAGAATAAAACTTATTACATAAAATATAATCTTCAACATTTTTTATATCTTCATTTTCATCTTTCATAATATTAAGAATTTTATAATCAATCAAATCAGGATGAACCCACCAATCTTCAAAGTTGGATTTTCCCTCAGGAGATATATCATTAGCAACTAAAATATATCCTTTTTCTTGTAAAAAATTTCTTGATTTTTCTCTATATGATTGTGTTCTATCAATATAGTAATCGTGCTCATAAGTAATTACAGCAAATTTATACTTATCAAATGGTATGTTCAGCATACAATCGTATGTGTTTTTTGCTGGTTCTATATCCAACTGAAGATAATCAATTATTGTTCCATCATAATTTTCAGTAAGCAATTGGTTGTAGTCAATAGTTAAAGCATCATTACACAGAACTTTGGTTGATGGTCTTTCTTTTTTGTATTCATCAGCAAAGGAAACATTATTCTCAATGGAAACTCCTTTCCATCCAAATTGCTTCTCCAACAAAGCAGTATTATTTCTTTCAAATGGTCTTGCTCCTCCAATTTCAAGAAAAGTTCCATTTTCCTTTCCATTCAACATAGAAAGAACAAATATATCTTGAAAAACTTGAGAATAATTGTTCTCTATTTTTTCAGAGTTTTTAAATTTAAATCTTAACTCATTATATCTATTTTTATCATATGGTTTGTTTGATTGAGATTCTGAACTAATCCCCAAACACATCATTTTATTTTCAACTTCTTTTTTATACCAATCATTCATTTCGTCCCAGTGTTCAAACACCAATTCTCTATAAAGATTTCTTGTCTCTTCACCTTTTCCCCACCACCAAGAAGAAATTGCCTTTTGGTATATTAAAAGATATTTTCCTTTATACTCAGGAATATCAATATCTTCTAATTCATTTTTATAACAAGATAAACCAAGAGAAGCATACAAATAGCAATTTTGCCAATCTTGTTTTTTCTCATAAAATAGGCATAACAAATAATATGCTTCAGGTCTTTCTGGTAAAAGTACCAAAGCACTATCAATCAAAGATTTTTCAGTAACTTCTCTTGTTTGTTGTTTTTTACAACAAATAGCAGATCTCAATAGTGACATATAAGAAAGATTTTTATCTTCTGATCTTTCTGCTGCTCTCAGATAATAAGTATGAGCAGGACCAGTGTGTCCTTGTTCCTCATACCATTGAGCAAGTCTATAATTTTTTTCTGAATTTTCTGTATCCAAACAAAAATCAATTAGTTTATTCATTGATAAAATCCTCCAAAAATGAATCAGAAATTTTTAAAATGTATGCAGCATTATCTGATGCCCCAAATGTAATTAGATAATCGTTTTTATATTTTGCTAATCCACAACAAAATTCAATTTTCATATTTAAAAATGAAAATAATTTAGAAAATTTTCTATTTTTAAATTCACTATCCCAATATACAAATCTGTGACGATATGTACCGTCCTTTCTTCCCTGCTCAGACCCATATAATTCAGTTTCATGAATTATACTCAAATAACCATCTTTATACTTAATAACTTGAGAACCACCTCTCATATCATTATATCCAAGAATATATGAATTGGTATCATATACTGTTGATGGATCACCATTTGGATTGAATTTCATAATACAAGTTGGATTGGTCCATTTAATCAGATGAAAAGGTTTTCCTTCTATAGGAGTACAATTTTTCATACAATATTCATCATCTGGAGGTGGTCCAGGAATTCTATACCTTGACACTTCCTTTACAGTCAAATCATCAAGTTCAATTTCGCATAATTCCATTCTTCCTACACCATTGGGTGTAGTGTCTCTTCTTACACCGCACAGATAAAGTCTATCTTCCCAAAGAACTAAACGACCATCTTCAAGACCAACAAATTCCCAAAGTTCTTGATCAGGAAATTTTGAAGTATCTATTTTAGAATAATGGACAATATCCAAATCTTCATTTAGTTCCGCAATATAATTTAAAGTCCTTAAGTGCATATCATTTTCTGGATGAATATACACCAAAGGTCCCCATATATGTTCAAATCTGTTTAGTTCCGAGTGATATAAAGTATAGTTAATATTTCTTATATTGACTATTATTTGATCATCTACTACGATTACGGAAGGATTTGTAAGACAAGGACCAGAAAGATCTTGGGAATCAGTGAGGAGTGGTTTTATGGTCCCACCATTTTCTAAGGCAAGTTTAACAAAATTATTCATAAACAATCAAAAAAAATATTAAATGTACAATTATTTAACAAAGTATAAAAAACCCATACTACACTATTTTGCCATATCATTTGCACAATGTGCTCTTTGTCCATCAGCAAGAACATAATGAAAAAAGACTTGATGATAATAAAGTCCTTCCTTTTCTACTCTTTTTCCATACCAAGTTCTCTTATATTCAGTTGGCATAGAATCTCTCCAATGAGGTCTTTCGCACCCTTTATAAATCATTCCATCACCCTTAGATAAAATTACAGAATGATTTTCACCTTTTTTTGAGATAATTGTTTTATTTTTATCTGTATATGTATCTGGAGTTTTAATCCATATAGGCCAAGGTTCTTTGAGATTTGTACTAATATGAACTGTCACCGAAATTTCACAAGCATCACGATCTGCGTGACGTGTTAATTCTTGTCCTGGAAAATAAAAACGATCATAATAATAAGTATTATAAAGTTTTCTTCCAAGAATTTTTTCTAATTTTAAACGAACACCAGAATGAATTGAACGATATTGTGGATGCCAGTAACAAGCAAGAGACCCTTCCACCTGTTGTTCCAATTCATAATGAGTAAATTGATCTAATTTTTTACCCCAATAATTAATTTGTCCTCTTTCATCTGAAACAGGACGATAAAGTTCTTGGGAATCCCATAAGTTTTTTACAACTAAGTATCCATCTTTATCAAATTGTTCGTTACGAGTCCAAGTAGTTCCAGTGTTAAGTCTCTCTTGGTAGAAGAGTTGCTCTTCTGTCATTTGTTCTGCCATACTATTTCCACCTCGGACCAACAACCCATCCAACAAGACTCTTACGAGTTCCCTTTGTAACTTTAAGAACACGATGTTGAGTTCGAGAATCAAAAATAATTACAGTCCCTCTTTTTCTTGGCGCAAAATAAGACTTCCCATCTTCCGCTAAAAGTTGAAGATTTCCACCCTCATAATCATCAGGGTCTGAAAGTTGAACTACAAAAGAAAGTTTTCTTACAAGTTCTAAATTCTCATTTAAGTAATCCTGTGCTCTTCCTTCGTGATGATTTCCCACTGATACTGGTTTATAATGACCCGCAATACCAGCATCATTATGCCATCCATAAAATTCACCTTCATCATATTGAGTGAATTGCATAGATTCACCATCAATATTTCTTATATCGTAAAGAAAATTTTCACGATTTGCTCTTTCTACATAATGCCAAACAAATCCTGCAGTCCAATGATTTGTTGGAATCCAGGCATTTTTTGAGTTTCTTTTATCCCGATTGAGGGCATCTCCCATAAGTTTGGAGTCCCCCATTTGCGATTGAAACTTATCCGTTAAATCTTCTTCTATTGTCCTTACAATTTTTTCTGGAATATCACTGAAATGCCAGATTGCCTGGAATGCCAAAATTCAATCTCCTTATAATCTATTCATCACCATTATATATCAATTCTATAAAAATGTCAATTTCCATTCTTTTGTTTCTTCATTCCACTCATAATAACTTTCAGTTTCTTTTTGTTCTTCTGAGAGTTCTGGTTTTGGTACTGGTGCGTCCCAATCATAAGTTTCAGTATTTAAAGTCCAAGAAGGATATGGTTTCTGATGTAAAAATACATCATGTTCTACATTATAAACCATTCCTATTCCAGCATAACGACATCTAAAACTATTGTTGTATGATGTTTGAATCCACATCGTCTTCTCACCATGTATGAATTTGAGGTATTGTATTCCTACATCTTCACTTTCATTTCCATCACTATCAAAAATATCTTCGTTTCTTACGACAGATACTCTTATAACTTTATTTTCATAATCAATCTGTGCAAAGTGTGCCATATAAACTTAATCTCCTTATTCTGGGTATTGAATAATTACGATGCCTGAACCACCAGTTCCAGCAACAAGAGGAATTCCTTGTCCTCCAGCACCTCCTCCACCACCAGTGTTTGCTGTAGCTGGTCTGGGAGTTAAAGGAGCTCCAGCACCTCCACCACCTGATGGAGGTGCTGCACCACCTGGAAAACCTCCTCCTCCACCAGCAAAATACCTTTTTCCTGCTACTGGACCAGGTGTTCCATATGCAGGTGGAGATATAACTGAGTACCATCCAGATCCACCTGGTGTTGGCATACTACCACCATATCCACCTGCTCCTCCACCAGCACCTCCACTTGTGGCAGCTGGGAATACAACATTACCGCCAGGATTACCCTGAGTTCCTACATCACCTACAGGAGTAGGATAGGATGGTGTTGAAGGTCCGTTTCCGGGGCCCTGGCCAGGAACACTAGAATTTTTAGCATTTCCACCACCGGATGCCCCTGCACCTCCAATAGTTACAGTTGGTGAGCCTGGTGAGACAGTAGCTCCTCCTCCTCCTCCATATGCTATAATTTGAGTAGGACCTGGGGCACCAATAGTGGTATTCGTTCCTGTAGTACCAGTTCCTCCTGCTGCGCTACCACCTGCCCCTCCAGGTCCTATAGAAACTGGATAAGCTTGTGCTCCCACAGGCATCTGTTCTCCCACAACCACAGAATAACCAGGATTCCAGGCATGAGAATCTGAAGGAGAAAATGGACTCCCTGGATCGACAGATTCGATGGAGGTTACAAATCCTCCAGCACCACCTCCTCCGCCTGCATTTCCAGAAATTGGTGGAGTTTGCGCTGGAGGAGTTCCTCCTCCTCCACCACCACCACCAACAGCCAAATAATCAATCCATTGAAGAGATGGATCAGTAACTGTAAAAGTTCCCGGTGTTGTAAAAATATGTCTCCAAACTCCTGGATGAGTTGGATTAGTACTCGGTTCAACAGTACCACCAGTCGCTCTTTGGTATGGTGCTGATTTTGCGTATCTTATACATACAATTCCCGAACCACCATTTCCAACATTAGGAGATCCTCCTACACTACCATACCCACTATTTGCTGGAGAAGTTCTTTGTGTTGGAGCAGGAGCACCCTGACCTCCTGCCGCATATCCACTAGGACCAACTAATGGTTGCCAGGCAGGAAGAACTGGTGATGGTATTGCTGGTTGAACAATAGTTGATGGAAATTCTGGGGCAATCCTTCCAGGACCTCCATTCCCTGCCCCAGATGCTGGAGTTCCTGGATTACCAATTCCTCCTGCTCCTCCACCTCCACCAGATCCAATAGTTGCATTAGGAAAAGGTCCAGAACCACCACCATATCCTTGTCTGGGTATAGTTGCAGGAGTATTGCCTGAAGTAGTTGGAAAAGTAGTACCCGTAGAACCTTGAGATCCTCCACCAGATCCCCCTGGTGCTCCTGATGCACTTGATCCACCACCACCTCCTCCCGCAGCAGTTAATCCAAATGCTGTTGATGGAGAACCACTCCGAAGTGCGGCAGTAGGTTGAGGATATGATCCTCCACCACCAACGGTGATTGGATAAGAACCAGGAGTATTTGATACTGTTGCCTGTCCAAATAAAAATCCTCCACCACCTCCACCACCACCAGATGGATTACCTCCAGCTCCTCCACCAGCAACAATCAAATATTCAACCGAATCAATTATTGCTGGTGGTCGATTAGCTGTAAAAGTACCATCACCCGTAAAGATGTGATAGATATATCCATCACCACCATCAATAAGTGTTCCTCCAGTAGCATAAGCACCTACACCTGGAGCATTTTCAAAGGTATAAAACTCTCTATTTTTTCCACTTACTTTATATCTTGTTCCTGGAGAACCAGGAGACCAGTTGCCAGAATTTGAACTTTTACCAGCCATCTATCAAACCTCCCTATCTCCAAGAATTAAAATATTAATTGCGGCCGAAGCACTCGTATTAGCAATCTGAATAGTATCATTATTGGTTGATAAAGTAATAGGATATGCAAGTTCAAAGAAATAAGTATCTACTGGTTGAATTGTAAGTTGTGCAAGTTGATTAAGAGAACTTGCTGTTCCCACACCTCCACCGGAAACTGGAACAATATGAATTTTTACAGTACTTGAATTTGTACTATCAACATTATGAACCACTACTGAACGAATATAAGCAGTCTTTGCTGAACCTACAGTATAAACTGTGGATGTAGTTGATGTTCCAACTCTTGTAACTGTTGTTAGTCCTACCTTTGCAAGTGCCATTATATTATTTTACTTATTGAATATTTATGCGAATAACATCACTTCTAGTATATCAATACTAGAACCAGAAGCAGTAGAATTGATAGTTACTTGTCCAGTACTTGCAGAAACACTAATATTACTACCAGCAACAATAGAAGTTACAATACCAGTTAAATTAGTACCAGAACCACTAAAAGATGTTGCGGTTATAATACCAACAACGTTTGCGCCAGAAGAACTTAATGTTACGGCAGAACCAACAACAACACTTGTATCAATCGTTGCGGTTCCGTATATTCTTGTACCAGATTTAAGTTTTGCCATTTCTTATGCCTGTGCCTCCGTCCAGGATAAACGACCAAAAACACTACAATTTTGTGATGTAAGATTAGTAACTACAATCGTTAATGTATCAGGTCCATCGGGGTATATATTTGTTGATGAAGTTGTTCCACCACCTCCAAGAATTGAATTGCCAAGATCTCTAACTTGAGAAAGATCAATTGATGCTGCTCCTGATCCAACAAAGAAACCAGCAGTCACCTCACCACCAGTTACTGTTGTAGTAGTAACACCAACATAATCTGCAATTTGTGCAAGAGAAGAATTTGCACGGTTTGCAGCATTACCAACCGCATTTGTCCAAGTTGTTGCAGCTCCAATTGGAGTTGCATTCAAATATGCTTCTACAAGTAAGTTTGCATTACCTGAAGCAGGAATTGCAGAAACATCAAGTGCCCTGAGTGTTAATTGCATTCTATTAATCAATTCTCTTGAACCAAATCCTGCAGAAATACCATTATCAACAGAAGGTGCTACACGAATTGAGAAGAGTGCTCTGGTTCCACCCCCAACAATAGATAATCCTGCTCTCTGACCGTAAATAAACACCAGAGATTTATCATCATCAAATCGTCCATCCATAATGACACTAGTACCCCAGTGAGATATGGAAGGTCCATAAGTTGGGAATGCAAGTTCAACTGCTGTTGGGTCAGTTGCAGAATATGTAAAGAGTTGTCCAGAGGTTGCACCCATCGGAGCAGCAATAACTATTGGGTTTGTAGATGTTGCTGCCTGACTCAGATAAACAGTACCAACACCAAGAGCACTAATGTAAGTTCCGTCAGGGAAACTACTTACGCCTACAATTCTTTGTCCTACTTGTAAGTTTGTAGTCGTTCCTGCTGCTACATTAGAACCTGATGCAACTGTAAGAGAAAGAGAAGCATTACCAGATTTACCTCTGGTCAATCCAGTAAATGCTGTTGTACCAATACCAGTATAATTTACATACTCATAAGTTTCTGCATTACGAATACATAAAGTTCCAGCAGTTGGGAATCCTGCCGTACTTGCAACACCAACAATAGTATCAGATGCTCCTAAAGTAGTATTAATATAAGTTGTTGGTGGTCTGCTTTCTGATTCATATCGTGCTGGTAGGTTGCCAGAACGCATATATGCTTCGGTGTTGACATTATTATTTGCAACTTTATGGCAATAAATTATATCACCTGTTGGTCCTCTAAATCCCCAACGAATAAATCCAGCACCATACCAAGAATAATCAATATAGAACATCTGCATCTTGGTGAGGTCAATATTATAACCAGAAGGTCCAGTACCATCACACTTATCAATATTCCAAGTTGATTGTGGATATTTTGTATCTACTGTTTCCGATATAATCACATAATCAGCAGTTGCTCCCCGATAAGCAGGAGAAATTGTCATTAATGTATCACTTGCAATGTCAACAACACGATATGATTGACCACGAAGAACAATGAAGTCTCCAATATTTAATTGTTTTGAAAATATTGTTGGGAATGCTGCGTTAGTTTGCGTTACTGTACTAACCCCACTTATAACACTTACTTTTCCGGCAAGTTGATAGGTAGAGTTTCTACGAACCGCAGAGAGTGTTTGACCATCAAATTCAAAGAATACTCCATTTTGTGCATCAAAAGTTCCAAGACGATTTGAACATCCATACCAACCTGATACGGAGCAATTATAATTACCTGATGCTGTTGTAGATGTAAGACCCGCAGTTGCCGTAACTTGAAAACTATTATAACCAGTTACGGAAGTTACAGCATAAGACCCATTATAACCAGTTTCATTTGCACCAGAAATCGTAATTTGAGTTCCTGGAGTTGCTGCCTGAATGTTGTGCTGTTCTTTTGTTTGAACTGTAATGGTACTTCCAATACTAATTCCAGAGGCAGTTAATGCATCAATTTGAAGATTTGGTTTGAGAATTGTACCAGAACTGACTTGAATACCTTTACCAGATTGATAACGGAAATATCTTCTTGTTTGACGAATTGCTGCTTCAAAGTTTGATTGAGCATTATTTGAAAAAATTACACCACCATCAAAGGGTCTGTGTAAGAATTGCCCTTGGGGTCTTACATAAATCGTACCACCAGATGGAGTTCCAACTGGTGCAGTATTTGTATAATAAGTGAAGGTCCTTGAACTTGTAATACCAGCAACAAAGAAAGAACCATTTGCATTTGTCTGCGAAGTTCCAACAATCGCAACTTGATTTCCAATTGCAAGTCCGTGTGGAATAGTTGTAGTTGCAGTAACAGCAGTTCCAACAAAGGTAAATGTGGGAGTTGTGCCAATTCCAGCACCACTATAAACCGACCCAGTGTAAATAATAGTTTTGTTTGAATCAAAAATTTGAGTAACAGTTCCAGTATTGGTTGCTCTTGCAGTATATGTAAAGTTTGTATTACCAGCACCAACAGATTCTACAATAAAGTTTCCATTTGCAATATTCAAATAAGTATCTTGGACCGTAATTGCTGTTCCAATTCCAGGAACTGTTGATGTTCCACTCGCACCAACTAAAACTGTGACAGTTCTAGAGCTAGTTGGTAGTGTCATCGTACCAATTCCAGTTATGCCAACAGAAGAAGCAAAGGAAAAAGGACGATTGTTAATTGTTGCTAAGTTTTCCCACTTGGAAACTTGAGTACCATATTCAAAGTCAGTATCAATCAGTGCCTGTGGTTGTGATGTGCGGAGTTTATTTACAGGGTCTTGATATAATTCAGAAGGTGTAAACTTCTCATCATACTCATCTACGGTGATTTGAAGTTTATCAGTACTACTCATTCCAGCAGTATTATAACTCAATACGACTGTGGTTGTATTCGTACCACCAGTCGTTGATACAGTATAAGTATTTGCCTTTAGGTTTGAATCGGAAAAATTATAGATTACAGTGTTCGTCGTTACATTCGTAATCAGTATTAATCTTTCCCTCGGTATAGCACGAGGAATGACAATAGTATAAGTGGAAGGGGTAAATGTATATCCAGTTTCCAGTATTGCCTTTCTTGCCATAATTAATGAGTACCTTTGATATATTTATTAGAGTAGAAATAGGAGGTCATAATCAATATCCAAATCTTGCTTTGTATGTAGAATGAAGAGTTTGAATGTCTGCCAAACTCAAAACACCATTATAAACTTTAACAAATCCAATATCAGCAGTTTGAACTTCTGAACTTGTTGTAGCATTTGAATATCTACCAAAGAGTCTTAATTGATTAAAACCACCAACAAATGCTCCTGTTTTATAAGTACCTGACGGAGCAGTATTAGTAGCAATATAAAGTTGCGATAAGTTTGACCCATTTGATGTGCCCCAAATAAAGTGCCAGTTAGTATCTGCTACATCACTACCCAGATTGACAGTATTTCCAGGATAATAAACATTCATATATGCCGTACCATTAAACCAACTACCCATCAACCAATCTGGGGAAGATTCATTGGTATTCAATAGTCTTCCTTGTGCAGTTACAGATAGTTTATATGCCATAAACACAGTATATGCTTGAGTGCCTGTATTATAATTTGGACCACCGATAAGTTGGTCTGTGGCATTATTAGTTGATTTTCTAAACACACCACCATTAGCACTATTCCAAGACATACTGGAATTGGCATTTGTCATCGTTATTGTATATCCATCAACTGTTGAACCATTTGCAGGAAGAGCAGAAAAGTTTGCAGCATCTAAATCATAAACTAAAGTCGCAGATGTTACTAGTTGTATTGAAGTGTCATTAACAGTAATTGTAGAACTTGTTGCAACAACAGTACCGGAAATACTACCAGTTCTCAAATTCATATTAAATGTTTCAGTTCCTTCTGTTGTAACATCATTCGCTAGTGTTAATGTTGTAGACCCAAATCCAAGGTCAAAAGAACCAGAAATAACGAGAGAACCACTCAAAGAATTATTAGTAAAATCAGCACTCGCAATTCCTACAGAACCAGTTATATCATAATAAAGAGTTGTTCCGGTCTCAACATTATTTGCATTTGCAGTAAATGTTACAGAACTTCCTTCATTTACTGATGTTGCGGATGAAAAAATTCTATAAGATGGAGTAAATCCAATTTCATCAATCTCATTATAAACAATCACCGACTTATCAGTGTTTTGTCTCATATATCTTCCTTGTCCTACACCAAATAGAGTTCCTCCAAACTCATCATACACAAGGTCATAAGGAGGAAAGATATTTGCATCAAGTGCAGTAGTAATACCTACATTCTCAGAAAACTCTGATGCATAATAAGTTCCAAATCCAGTAATGCTTGGATTATTCGCAGTAGTCTCATCAAACTCAGTTGCGAGCATTGATGCATATTGGTCTAATCTTCCTACAACACCCATAATATTATCCTGCTACAAAGTCCAAACTATTTGCAGTTGAGTTGTACTGTATATAGAAGTTTGTGGTTCCTGCAGTTCCACCAAATCTCATTTTGTTTGTGGAGGTTACTCTTGCGTCTCCTGCAATATCTGCGGTGAATGCTGGACTTAATGTATTGATGCCTACTCTATTATTTGCAGCATCCCCATAAAGTGTTCCACTATTTACAGTGAAGTTACTTGTAACTGTGGCAACACCAGTAATTAAAGCATTTCCTTGAATTGTAAGTGCTGATGTTGGATTTGTGGTTCCTATACCAAGATTACCAGAAACATAAGCACCACCAGTGACTTGAAGTGGTTGTGATGCGGTTCCTGTTGTTGTACCACTACCAACAAGTAATGAAATTCCTCCTGTAGGAATAGTCCAAGAATTGTTAGAAAATTGATAAGAAAGTTTATTAGAACCTTGGGATTGGATAATGATATTACTATTATCATTATGATTTAATGTAAGTCCATTACCACTTGAGAATAATAAAGTTCTTGTTCCAGCACCTCCAACTTCACTAATACCAAATGTTCCTGCGATTGCGACTTGGGTATTTGTTGCTGGATTAGTAACACCAACTCCAAGTCTTGTAGAAACATAAGCACCACCAGATACTTGAAGGTTTTGTGTTGCGGTTCCTGTTAAAACTGTAGTTCCAATACCAACTTCACCAGTATCAAATACTCTAACTCTTTCTAAGGCATTAGTTACAAGAAGTAGTGGAGTAGTTCCAGCAAGCATTCCAACAACACCAGCATAAGCAGTGAGACCAGATATACCTTGACCAGCACCAAGATTATTCAATAAACCAGTAATCATATTACTGGAACCACCATTTACATATCTGATTGTAGAAGACCTTGTGTTAGTAGATGGTTGAAGATTTATCAAAGATACAGTAGAAGCACTAGTCAATCTTATATCAAGTGGATATGTGGTAGCATTAGTAACACCAATACCAAGTCCAACAGAATTACTATCACCAGAAACATAAGCACTACCAGATACTTGAAGGTTTTGGTTTGCTGTTCCTGTTGAGGTTGCTGTTCCAATAATAACAGGACCAGTAGATATTTGTAGTTGTCCTATTGGATTTGTGGTTCCAATACCCAAGTTTCCAGTCGAAGCATTATAGACAAAGTTTCTTGTACTTGCTCCCTTAGCGGTTTGATTGCTTCCAGTTGCCCCAACCATAACTGGATAAAGAGTTGTGGTTGAAGTATCATCAGTAGCATTAATAGTTGTAGAAGGACCAGAAGTACCTTGAGTACCCTGAAGACCTTGTGTTCCTTGAGCACCTAAACCTTGAGTACCTTGAGTACCCTGTAATCCTTGAGTTCCTTGAGCACCTAAACCTTGAGTTCCTTGAGTTCCCTGTAATCCTTGAGCACCTAAACCTTGAGTACCTTGAGTTCCCTGTAATCCTTGAGTTCCTTGAGCACCTAAACCTTGAGTACCTTGAGTTCCCTGTAATCCTTGAGTTCCTTGTGTACCTTGAGTGCCCTGTAATCCTTGAGTTCCTTGAGAACCTAAACCTTGAGTACCTTGAGTTCCCTGTAATCCTTGAGTTCCTTGAGCACCTAAACCTTGAGTACCTTGAGTACCCTGTAATCCTTGAGTTCCTTGAGTACCTTGAGTTCCCTGTAATCCTTGAGTTCCTTGAGAACCTAAACCTTGAGTACCTTGAGTACCCTGAAGACCTTGTGTTCCTTGTCTTCCTTGTGTTCCCTGTAATCCTTGAGTTCCTTGTGTACCTTGAGTGCCCTGTAATCCTTGAGTTCCTTGAGAACCTAAACCTTGAGTTCCTTGAGTACCCTGTAATCCTTGAGTTCCTTGTGTACCTTGAGTGCCCTGTAATCCTTGAGTTCCTTGAGCACCTAAACCTTGAGTACCTTGAGTTCCCTGTAATCCTTGAGTTCCTTGTGTACCTTGAGTTCCCTGTAATCCTTGAGTTCCTTGAGCACCTAAACCTTGAGTACCTTGAGTTCCCTGAAGACCTTGTGTCCCTTGTGTACCTTGAGTGCCCTGTAATCCTTGAGTTCCTTGAGAACCTAAACCTTGAGTACCTTGAGTTCCCTGTAATCCTTGAGTTCCTTGAGAACCTAAACCTTGAGTACCTTGAGTTCCCTGTAATCCTTGAGTTCCTTGAGCACCTAAACCTTGAGTACCTTGAGTTCCCTGAAGACCTTGTGTCCCTTGAGTTCCTTGAGTACCCTGTAATCCTTGAGTTCCTTGAGAACCTAAACCTTGAGTTCCTTGAGTACCCTGTAATCCTTGAGTTCCTTGTCTTCCTTGTGTTCCCTGTAATCCTTGAGTTCCTTGAGAACCTAGACCTTGAGTTCCCTGAGTGCCCTGTAATCCTTGAGTTCCTTGAGCACCTAAACCTTGAGTTCCTTGAGTACCCTGTAATCCTTGTGTACCTTGAGTACCCTGTAATCCTTGAGTTCCTTGAGCACCTAAACCTTGAGTACCTTGAGTTCCCTGAAGACCTTGAGTTCCTTGAGTACCTTGAGTTCCCTGTAATCCTTGAGAACCCAAACCTTGTGTCCCTTGAGTACCTTGAGTTCCCTGCAATCCTTGAGAACCTAAACCTTGTGTTCCCTGAGTACCTTGTGTTCCCTGCAATCCTTGAGTACCTTGAGTTCCTTGAGTTCCTTGAAGACCTTGAACAGTATTAACAGTTATGGTTGCGATGCCCCCAGCAACTGTTGCACTTATACCATCTCCAGTGAAGTTTAATATTGCTGCACTTCCTTGTGGGGAATTCTCATCTCTAATATTAATTGCATTTGTTGTTGCAGCACCAGCAGCACTTACTGTTCCCCAACTCCAATTTCCTGTACCATCAGCAATTGGAACATAAGAAGAAGACCCAAAATCAGTTCCATTTGGAGATAGTTGATTTACATCAAGTTTATTAATTGTCGCAATACCAGATATATCAAGGTTTGGAGAAGTAATTTTACTATCGGTAACCTGCATACCACCAGCAGCAAGTCTTACACCAAATGGAACTTGAGTACTACCAATACCAACACCATAATTGAATAACCAAGCATCAGTATTCAGTCCAGTCCAAGAACCAGACTTCAACCACATAATTTGCTTATATGTGTCCGGGAGGTCATTAAATGAACTACCATATCCAAATGAAACTAATGGTGTTCCCTCGGTACTTGCAATGGCAATACCACCGTGATTTGCTGTAGTATCAGTAGAAGTAACAATTCCACTAAGACCTGTGGATAAACCAAGAACAATATCTTTATCTTTTACTGTTAGTGTTGAAGCAGCAATAAGAACTGTTGTTCCACCAATTGTTACATTACCACCAACATAAAGGTTAGTTCCATCAAAAGTTAGATTCCCAGAACCAGTTGGATTATTTGAACCATCCTTATAAACAACTTGATTAGCAGTACCTGCTACTGGACCAAAAATACCTTGAGTACCCTGTAATCCTTGAGTACCTTGAGTTCCTTGAGTACCCTGTAATCCTTGAGTACCTTGAGTTCCTTGTGTTCCTTGAAGACCCTGAGTTCCTTGTGTTCCTTGAAGACCCTGAGTTCCTTGGGTTCCTTGAGTACCCTGAAGACCCTGAGTTCCTTGTCTTCCTTGTGTTCCTTGAAGACCCTGAGTTCCTTGTGTTCCTTGAGTACCTTGAGTACCTTGTGTTCCCTGAAGTCCTTGAGTGCCCTGAGTACCTTGAGTACCCTGAAGACCTTGAGTTCCTTGAGTACCTTGAGTTCCTTGAGTTCCTTGGGTTCCTTGAGTTCCCTGAAGACCTTGAGTGCCCTGAGTACCTTGAGTTCCTTGAGTTCCCTGTAATCCTTGAGTACCTTGAGTACCTTGTGTTCCCTGAAGTCCTTGAGTGCCCTGAGTACCTTGAGTTCCTTGAAGACCCTGAGTTCCTTGTGTTCCTTGAGTACCCTGAAGACCTTGAGTACCCTGAGTACCCTGTAATCCTTGAGTTCCTTGAGCACCTAAACCTTGAGTTCCTTGAGTTCCCTGTAATCCTTGAGTTCCTTGTGTACCTTGAGTACCCTGAAGACCTTGTGTTCCTTGAGCACCTAAACCTTGAGTACCTTGAGTTCCCTGTAATCCTTGAGTTCCTTGTGTACCTTGAGTTCCCTGTAATCCTTGAGTTCCTTGAGTACCCTGAAGACCTTGTGTTCCTTGAGCACCTAAACCTTGAGTACCTTGAGTGCCCTGTAATCCTTGAGTTCCTTGAGTACCCTGAAGACCTTGAGTTCCTTGAGCACCTAAACCTTGAGTTCCTTGAGTTCCCTGTAATCCTTGAGTTCCTTGAGTACCCTGAAGACCTTGTGTTCCTTGAGCACCTAAACCTTGAGTTCCTTGAGTTCCCTGTAATCCTTGAGTTCCTTGAGAACCTAAACCTTGAGTTCCTTGAGTACCCTGAAGACCTTGTGTTCCTTGAGCACCTAAACCTTGAGTACCTTGAGTACCCTGAAGACCTTGTGTTCCTTGTGTACCTTGAGTGCCCTGTAATCCTTGAGTTCCTTGAGTGCCCTGTGTTCCTTGTAATCCTTGAAGACCCTGAGTTCCTTGAGTTCCTTGTGTTCCCTGAAGACCTTGTGTACCTTGAGTTCCTTGAGTACCCTGAAGACCCTGAGTTCCTTGTCTTCCTTGTGTTCCTTGAAGACCCTGAGTTCCTTGGGATCCTTGAGTACCCTGAAGACCTTGGGTTCCTTGAGTGCCTTGGGTGCCTTGAAGACCCTGAGTTCCTTGAGTTCCTTGTGTTCCTTGAGTACCCTGTAATCCTTGAGTTCCTTGTGTTCCTTGAGTACCCTGTAATCCTTGAGTACCTTGTGTTCCCTGTAATCCTTGAGTACCTTGTGTTCCTTGGGTGCCTTGAAGACCTTGTGTTCCCTGAGTTCCTTGAGTACCCTGAAGTCCTTGAGTACCCTGAAGTCCTTGAGTACCCTGTAATCCCAAAGAACCACCAACACCATCAATACCTTTTAAACCCTGAAGACCTTGTGTTCCTTGAGTACCTTGAGTTCCCTGTAATCCTTGAGTACCTTGAGTTCCCTGTAATCCTTGAGTTCCTTGTGTTCCTTGAGTACCCTGTAATCCTTGAGTACCTTGTGTTCCCTGTAATCCTTGAGTACCTTGTGTTCCTTGGGTGCCTTGAAGACCTTGTGTTCCTTGAAGACCTTGAGTACCTTGTGTTCCTTGAGTACCCTGTAATCCTTGAGTTCCTTGAGTTCCCTGTAATCCTTGAGTACCTTGTGTTCCTTGGGTGCCTTGAAGACCTTGTGTTCCTTGAGTACCCTGAAGACCTTGGGTTCCTTGAGTTCCTTGAGTGCCCTGAAGTCCTTGAGTACCCTGAAGTCCTTGAGTTCCTTGAGTACCCTGTAATCCTTGAGTTCCTTGAGTACCTTGGGTTCCTTGAGTTCCCTGAAGACCTTGAGTACCTTGAGTACCCTGTAATCCTTGAGTTCCTTGGGTACCTTGAGTTCCCTGTAATCCTTGAGTTCCTTGAGTGCCTTGTGTTCCCTGTAATCCTTGAGTACCTTGAATACCAGCAGCATAAGGAGCAGTCCAACTGACACCAGAACCAGTAGCAACGAGAATTGAACCAGCAATACCTGGGTTTCCATAATAATCTTTAAGATTAGAATTGAGAACAATATTTCCAGTAAAAGTAGAAATACCAGAAATACTTAATTGGGGAATACTTAAAGTTGTATCAGTAACTTGCATACCTCCAGCAGCAAGTCTTACACCAAATGGAACTTGAGTTGAACCAATACCAACACCATAATTGAATAACCAAGCATCAGTATTCAGTCCAGTCCAAGAACCAGACTTAACCCACATAATTTGCTTATATGTGTCTGGTAAATCATTAATTGTGTTATTATAACTAAATGAAACTAATGGTGTTCCTTCAGTTGATGCTACAGCAATACCACCGTGATTTGCTGAGGTATCATTAGAAATGACAGTCCCACCAGCAGTAGTAGCAAGACCAACAACAATATCTTTATCTTTTACTGTTAGTGTTGAAGCAGCAATAAGAACTGTTGTTCCACCAATTGTTACATTACCACCAACATAAAGGTTAGTTCCATCAAAAGTTAGATTCC
>Ga0209596_1000541_pt1 | contig 35037 bp, 29 predicted proteins | sample M_130807_MF_Meta_FD_187314 | JGI IMG/M metagenome (GOLD analysis project Ga0209596, IMG submission 187314) | Freshwater microbial communities from Lake Montjoie, Canada to study carbon cycling - M_130807_MF_MetaG (SPAdes) (version 2) | ecosystem: Environmental > Aquatic > Freshwater > Lake... | reverse complement strand
CGAGGGAGAGACGCCGAGCGACTTGGCAATCTCCCCGTGCTTATTAAGCTGGCTGTCCTTGCCGCCACCCTGGCCGGCCTTGAGCAGGGCGTCCTGCAGTACATGGTGCGCTTCCTTGATGGGGGTGAGGCGGGGTGCGGGCGGTTTCTTGGCCATGGTCGAGCATAGGGCGGGGAGTGCTCAGCCCGCAAGCGTGCGAGGGATATTACAGGTTTTTCACCTTATTGTAAGACGGTCGGGCCAGAAAAGATTGGAAAGCGGGAAGGGGGTCGACATCTTTGACTGCATGACGCTTTTCGCCGCCTCCCCTGAAGAGGTTTCCTTGGTCCTACCAATCGGTCTGCTCGTCGCTGGTTTGGTTTTGATCGGGGCGGAGTTCTTTCTTCCGACGGTCGTACTTGGTTTCATCGGCGCCGTTGTCTCCTTCGCCGGCATCTATCTTTCGGCGGAGGCGGGCTTCCTCACCTGTGCGGTGTTTTGCGGCGTATTCCTGGTCGTCTTAACGCTCGAGTTCTTCGCGTTTCGCCGCCTCCTGCCGCAGACTAGCATCGGCCGGTCGATGATCAACGCCAGCAGTAATGAAGGTGCCGCCGTGCCCGCCGCCGCCGGTTACGCCGTCTACGTCGGTAAGACTGGCAAGGCCGCCACCGTCCTGGCGCCTTCGGGCACGATTGAGATCGACGGCACCTTGATTGAAGCCTTTTCCCTCGACGGTTTTGTCGAACGTGGTGCCGCCGTCGTCGTCACCGAGGCTGGCTCCGGCCGCGTGACCGTCCGCCGCTCTCGCTAACCTTTCCCCTCTCATTCCTACCATGCCTAACATCATCATCTGGATCGCAGCCGGTGCCCTGCTGCTCTTCGTCCTCTTCCTGCTCTCCTTCCTCGCCGTCTGGGTGCGTGCGCGACTCGCCGGTGCCGAGGTCGGCCTGTTCGACCTCGTCGGCATGCGTCTGCGCAGCGTTCCCTACGCCGTGATTGTTGACGCCAAGATCGCCGCCACCAAGGCCGGTCTCTCGGTCGAGGTCGAGAAGATCGACGCCCACTACCTCGCTGGCGGCAATATCGTGCAGACGGTGCAGGCGCTCATCGCCGCCCAGAAGGCCGGCTTACACCTCGACTGGAATCGCGCCTGCGCGATCGACATCGCCACCCGCGGGACGAATAAGTCCGTCCTCGAGGCCGTGCTCACTTCCGTCAGCCCCAAGGTCATCGACGTGCCTAACCCGGCCAGCGGCCGTACCACGATTGACGCCGTTGCCAAGGATGGCATCCAGGTGAAGGTGAAGGCTCGCGTCACCGTTCGCACCAACCTCGACCGCTTCGTTGGCGGCGCCCAGGAAGAGACCATCATCGCCCGCGTCGGCGAAGGTATCGTCACCACCATCGGCTCCTCGGAGAGTTATAAGATCGTCCTCGAGAACCCCGACCGCATCTCCAAGACCGTCCTCGAGCGCGGTCTCGACGCCAATACCGCGTATGAGATTATGTCGATCGACATCGCGGACGTCGATGTCGGCGACAATATCGGCGCGATGCTCCAAGAGGCCCAGGCCAACGCAAACAAGAACATGGCGCAGGCTCAGGCCGAAATCCGTCGCGCGGCCGCCGTCGCGCTCGAGCAGGAAATGCGCGCTCGGGTCGAAGAGATGCGTGCCCGCGTCGTCGAAGCCGAGGCCCAGATCCCGCAGGCTCTGGCCGACGCGTTGCGTTCCGGCCGCATGGGCTATATGGATTTCCAGCGTCTCGAAAACCTCCGTTCCGACACCGAGATGCGTAAGGGTATCGCTGGTGACGGCCCTGCGCCCGGCACCAAGGCCTAAGTATGGAGCTGGGACTCTTTATTAAAATCGCCATCGGCGTGGTCGCGTTCGCGGCTTGGGTCGCCGGCCAGATGAAGACGGAGGCTGGCCAGCCCGCCCCGATTGCCGTGCCGCCGTCCGTGCCGCGTCGCACCCGTCGGGTGCGCAATGCGCCGCCGCCTCTCGCGCCGGAGCCGGAGCCTTCCGCCACGGTCGGCGCGACCCATCTCGACGATACTTCCCTCGTGGTCACGCGGCCCGCGCGCGCGCAGTCGCGCCTGCAGTTTCGCGGCTCGGCCGCGCTCCGGCAGGCAATTGTCGCCCGCGAAGTTCTTGGCCTGCCGCTGTCCCTCCGTCCGCCGCGCTTCTGATCAACGGCGCGGTGCGAAGATGCGCGCGGCCAGGTAGGGCAAAGCGCAACAAAGCACGATGGCGGCGCCAGAAGGCATCCACGCTAGGTAATAAGAAAGATAGAGGCCACCGATCCCGCCGAGTAGGGCGCAAGCAACCGCCCAACCCATCACTTGGGGTAGCGTGCGACCGAGCAGGACGCCGGTGGCCGCAGGAATGACAAAGAGCGCGGTTGTCAGGAGCGCGCCCACGAGGCGCACGCAGGCCACTGCACCAAGGGCCACCAAGCCGAGTAAGATGGCGCGCAGGAGAGCGGGTTTGGCGCCGAGCAGCCGCGCATATTCTTCGTCAAAAGAAGCCAGCTCCATTTCCTTATGCAGGATGCGCAGACTCGCGAGTACGACGAAGGCCGTGACGGCGATGATAGCGATGTCCTGAGGGCCGACGGACACCACGCTGCCAAAAAGCAACCCCGTGAAGTCGCGCCACGAATGCGCCAACTGCATCATGGCAATCCCGGCGGCGAACATCACTGAAAGCATCACGCCGATGGCGCTGTCTTCGCTGGTACCTTTGCGGGCAGAAAGCCAAGCCGCCCCGGCGGCGGTCAGCAAAGCGGCGGCGAGAGCTCCGAGATAAGGAGAGATGCCCAGCAACATCGCGCCGACGACTCCCGGTAAGATCGAATGGGTCAGGGCCGTACTCACGAAGGCCATACGGCGAAGCACCACGTAGGCGCCCAAGCAGGCGCAGGTGAGGCCTCCGAGCACGACAGCCCAAAGGGCTCGCACGAAGAAGGCTTCGGCCAACGGTTCGCGGATGGTCTCAAGCATGGTGATGGGGGCCGTGCCCAGCGCAGGAGTGGCTGGTGGTGATGGCACCGTTTTTTATTTCCAAAATACGATCAAACCGACGCGAGTCGGCCGGGTCGTGCGTGGCCATGATAACCGTGAAGGGGTGACCTTGGTCGAAAAGAAATTTCTCGACGATATCGCGACTCGCTTGATCCAGGGCCGCAAAAGGTTCGTCGAGCAGGAGGATTTCGGCGCCTTGCACGGTGGCCCGAGCCAGCAGGCCGCGTTGGAGCTGGCCCCCTGAAAGCGTATGTACCGGGCGATCAGCTAAATCAGTGAGCCCCATGAGGTCGAGGGCCCGATTCACCTCTTGATTGCCGTGATGGCATTCCTCGAACCATCCGTGGTGAGCATAGGTTCCCATTTGGACCAGCCGCCGGAGTTGCAGGGGAAAGTTTTCCGTAAAAGTTGGGCGTTGAGAGAGGTAGGCCACTCGGCTTCGACCCAGGGCGGGAGGCGAACCTAAAACTTGGACCTTCCCTGATCGGGGTTTGATGAGTCCGGCCAAGACGCGGAGGACGGTTGATTTTCCGGAGCCATTAGGTCCGATGAGAGCGGCACGGCAGCCGCAAGGTATCTCAAAGGTGGCCTGTTCGAAGGCGAGGTGGCCATCAGGCCTTGCGGATGCTGACAGATCCGTGGCTTGCACGGCGATACCCCGACAAGGGGCTTTTTCGACTGAAGCGTAGGGCAGTGTTGGGATTAATTCTAGGGGCACATCATTAATGCGTTGAAGCCAAGTGGGAAAATGAAGGCTCATGGTTTTAAGAGAGCGGCCTGAAGTTTTCGACCATTTCTAAGCATCATGCTTGCCCAAGTGCCACCTTCTAGGCCTTTGGGCTCTAGGAATTCGAAGGAAAGTTGAAGCGGAGGCGGTATTCCGGCGTCTCGGCAAAGTTGTTGAGCGATCACATCGTTTTGGCCGTCGTCGACCACCACGACCCTAACCCCCTGGATGCGGATGGTTTCAAGAAGCTTAGAGAACTGTTTCGCAGAGGGGTCGGCTGCCTCAGTTGAAGTGCTCTGTAAGATCGTCGAAGCTATGGTCAGACCGTAGCGATGCGCAAAAGGCCCAAGGTTGGCATGCTGGGTGATGATTCGGCGTTGATTTATAGGAACTAAGGCAAAAGACCTACTCAGGTTGTTATCAACGGACATGACATCTTTAACTAACTGGTTATAAGCATCTTCCATGCTTACCTGCGGGTATAAAGATTGGAGTTTTTCGCGTAATTTTTCGACGATTTTTAGCACCAGGATTGGATCCGTCCAGACGTGTGGGTCTGGCGCGCTTTGTTTACCTATTACCTGGAAGGTGGGCCCAGCTTCTAGGGTTAACCAGAGGGTGGCATCCTCCCGATGGTTTGCTTTAATCCAGTCAGCCAGCCAGGGCTCAAGCTCTGGGCTTAAACCAACGATTAGCTCAGCTTTTGCCAGGTCTCGGGCGTCATTAGCGTTGATTTGATAGCCGTGGAGCTCGCTTCGCTCCGGCACCAAGCTCCGGTGTCTATATCCAGATGGAAGGATAATGGAGACCCAGTCATCCGGAATGGTGAAGCTGGAAATCACCCCCCCCGCTTTGCTCGGAGAATCATCCCCCCAGCCGGGTTGAGGACTTAAGAAAATTAAGACTAAAAGGGTAAGTCGAAGCACCGGAGAAAGGGTGTAGCAAAACGGCTAACAATTGCAAGTTATTTGCAGTTACTGACTGTAACTTTGGTTCCTTCTTTTGCATTTGCCAGAGGAGCATTGTCGACTAACAAAGAACTCCCCATGCCCCACTTTCGAGTTGTTTTCGCTATTATTTTAGCGGTGCTCACCACGGCCGTTGGCGTCATTGGGCAGACTGCCAAGGGCGATGAGGCTGCTCCGGTCAAAGGAGCTGGGTCAAAGGCCCCCGTCTCTGTAAAAGATGTCAAATTCACCCAGACAAAATTGGGCGGCCAGATCTACCCCTGGAATCGGATGCAGGTTGAATTGCAGGCAAACTATAACCCCGCCAGCGCTGATCCGAAAGCCATCGTGAACAAGCGGTATGTGGATAAAATAAAAGTAACCGTGACGCAAATTTACAAGAATGCCTCTAAAGATGCCAAAGACTGGAATTATTATCGAGCGAGCGCGACGGTTTTGACCATGGAAGTGCAGCAGCCCCGCTCCGTTGTTTTTTACCTTCCCGGAGATATCGTCAAGCGCGACGTCTTGCACAAGGAGCCTGACTATTATTTCGTCCAAATTGAGGTCGGTGGTAACGAAGTTCCTTTATTTGATGCCGCTGGGAAGATCGCCGCCGATCATGCCCGGGCCGTTCATAAGGATATTTCCAAAAAAGCTGATTTTGATAACGCCAAAGACGCTGCCGATCGCGGAGTCGGGGTTTCGGCCGGGATCTTGCGCCCGCAGTATCTGGTTCTTTATGCGGATACCGTGGTCGTACCGCCTTCGCCGGAGTTTATCCGCGAGGACGTGCCTACTCGCTAATTAACCCATAAACCACGGACTTTTTTATGAGCCAGAAGAAGGCCACTATTGTAAATCTCGCCGCGTCGCATGTCTCGGTCTCACTTTTTGGCGTCCAATCCAAAGGGTTGGTGCTCGAAAAATTTTACGTCGAAGAAATCGCCCCCGGTCTGACTAATGATGACGAGTGGCTGAACACAGCGATGGGCGCTTTGGGCAACCTAGTCACCACGTACGGTATTTCGGGACAAGTTACGGTCATCGCTCCCAGCTTTCTGCTCCTCCAGAAATCTTTGAAGGTGCCTCAGGTTGAGCGCCAACGTCAGGCTCAGATCGTCGCCTTTGAAGCGCAGAATGCCATTCCTTACCCACTTAATGAGGTGATTTGGGATAGCCAGGTCATGGCCTCCGACGGGGTTGAGGCCGAGGTCCTCCTTTTTGCCCTGCGTACCGAGATGGCGAGCAAGATTGCCAACCTCGTTGCAGCCACCGGCCTGCGGCCCCTGTCTGTCCAGGCCGCTCCGTTGCTCGACAGCCAAGCCTTCCTGCTGGCCGGCGGTTCGGCTACGGAAGAAGTGCTAATCATCAACATCGGCGCCCGTTCGACCACCCTCAGTTTCATCGGCCCAAGCGGTTCCAATATCCAGACGGCCAATATCGGAGGTAATCTCCTGACCCAAGGGGTTTCCGATAATACCGGGCAACCCTTCATGAATGCCGAAGCCATTAAGGTCGGCTATTATTCAGGTGTCATCCATTTGCCGGAGTCGGACCCACAGGTCGCCATCCTTCAGGCAAATGCCCAAAGCTTCATTCGCCGCTTAACCCAAGATATCAATCGTCGGTTAATCAATGTGCGTCGCGGAACCGCCGGCCGTCAGCCCACCCGCATTTTGCTGACCGGGCGTGGTTCGCTGGTCTCGGGCCTTTCAGAGCAACTCTGCGAAACCTTGCGGATGCCCGTTGAGCCTTTTGACCCCTCCTCGGTTTTGGCCCTCGGTGCAGACGTGGATCCGGAGAACATGCAGCGCGCCCGTCACCAAATTTCGGAAGTCATCGGTGAGGCCGCTCGATTGGTCCTCACTCATGTAACGGGGGTTAACCTGATTCCCCGCGATATCGCCGCCCAGCTTGCCTTTGATGGTCGCAAGCCAGGTTTATTGGTCGCCGCACTTCTGATGGCCTTGATCCCTTGGCCGATTTGGTGGGCTTTTGATAAGGGCGCGGATACTAACCGAGAACTTTCCGCCAAATTGGTAAAGCGCAAAACCGAGTTGGGAGGCCATCAGGCCGCGATTGAAGAAACGCGAAAAAAGGCTACGGAAATTTTTGCGATTAACAAAAAATTAGAGGATGTGGCGCTGAGTCGGCCTAATTGGCCCGCCTTCCTGTCCGACCTCCAGTCGCGCGTCTCCAGCTGTAAGAATACGTGGATTGAAGAACTCGAGGTAAAGCGCGTCGTGCCCCCGGCCGTCACGTCCGTCGAGCCGCCGCCTCCTGGGACCGTCGTAGTTCCGCCCGTCGAAGTCACTAAAATCGTCCTCACGGCCCGTTTCCTTTTGCCTGAAATTTCACCAGGCTCCAATTTCGCAAAGAAGCCTTACTCCACCCGCGAACAAGAGTTGCTCGCGGTCCTGCGTAAATCGCCGTTCATCGCGGAAATCCCCGACGCCGACATCAAGCAGAATTTCAACCCGGCTAACTCTCCCAAGATCACCCTAACTTTGGTCATCCGTAAGGACACGGCTCTCTAAGATGGATAATTTTAAGAAAAACAAAATTTTTTACGTCGGACTCTCCCTCGTTGGATTAATCTTCATTGCCGGAATCTACTTTGCCGTTGTTTCCGTGCTCGACCAGAGCAAGACGGCTTTGGCGCTGGAGAAGGTCAAGCAGGAGACCGCGGCGCTTCTGGCCGGACACGTTTTCGCTCATGAAGACCGGGCGATTTCCCTGACGGATGAAAACGTTAAGAATGCGGCCAAGGACTTGGCAGACCTGAACGAACAGCTGGCGGCCTTGCGTACCAGTATCGCGAGTAATCCGGAACTGATTATTCGTGGTAAACAATCCACTAACTCCAACGAGTTGAACGCGACGTTGAAGCAGTCGGTTGACGAATGGAAGAAGCTGGCGGTCGACCACGACGTAAAGATTTTGCCGAACGACCAGTGCGACTTCGGGTTTCGCCGTTATATCCGCAACCCTGGCACCTCGCCTAAGCGCGAATTCCAGCGGGTCGACCAGCAGCGGCTGATCATCGATTTCCTTTACCGCCAATTGGTAGAATCGCGCCCTGCCTCGGCACCCCTGCTTCTGCTCTCGGTTGACCGTGAGCCAGTCGAGACTTACGTGTTGATCCCAGAAGGCAAACCGGGTGCCGGCACTTATGGTCCCGAAAATGAAAGCAGCCGAAATGAAAACGACGAATTTTCCCCGACCCGGACCTTTGACCGTATGGGCTTAGTCGAGACCTTATCCTTCCGACTGCGTTTTGCGGGAACGACGCCGACGCTGCGTACCTTTGTTAATAAAATAAGAAATTCCGGACGGGCGTTCGCCATCACCGCCGTGGAGGTCCGCCTCCCCAGCCCAGAAATCACCAAGGCGATCGGCATCATCGCCGCGCCCGGCGCCCCCACGGCTCCGGCTGTAGCTAACCTCCCCGGTTTTTTTGCTGAAGATACCGCGGCCAGCGCCAGCAAAGCCAAGTCTTCAGGTGCCACGCCCAAGGAAGTCCGAACGCTCGTCTTTAAAGAAACTCCCTCCGAGTTCATCGTCCAAGTCGACTACCTTAGCATCCCTGAGGAAAAACCAGCTGCCCTTGAGGGCGAAGCCAAGAAATAAGCCTACCATCCATGAACACACCTCGTAAGGATCTTATTTTCATTATCGCAGCTGGCGTACTGCTTACCTTGGCGGTTACGGTTGCTTGCCTCCTCGATGGTATTTCGCCCGAGCTTACCCCGAAATGGATTAAGCCAATCGTCTTAGACGAACAGGCCGCAGGTGTCCAAATCCCGCAGCTTTTAGCATCCCCTAAGGGTATCGAGTATCCGGCGACGCCCCGGGCATCCTTGCTTGATAATATTAAGGATTGGTTAAGCCCAGAGGAAAATGAAGACAGTTGGGACTACGATTTATTTACGACCATCGATGTCGTTTGGGATCCGGCGACGAAAGATTACGTCCCAAGCCGCCGAAAGATTGAACCTTTGCCGCCGTTCGGAGTCGCGTTGGTGAATGCCGAACACCCCAAATATCCCTACGTCTTAAGGTCGACGATGGCAGGGCGCTCAGGGAAAGAAGAGGATCGCGAGTTCTCGATCGAAAATATCGCCACCAAGGAATACTTTGACCGCTGTAAGATTAAGAAGCCGCTCAGTGCGACGGTTCCCATCACGCCGCTCTCTTATAAATCAGTAAAGGAAAAAGATGCCGAGGGCTTTACGTCGACCCGAAATGTTCTACGCCTTGATGATAAACAACTTGGGCAGGTCGTCGAAATCGACGACATTAAGCCGTTAGAATTCCCGAATAAAACCGACCTCTATTTGGCCTCAACTTCCGACCCAGCCGATACCTGGGTGCTCCACGCGGTTGGGGATAAGTTCACCTATAAAGGGGCGCTCTACGTGGTCAAAGGCATTGACTTGGATGCCAAGACCGTGACCGTTGATAAGACCTTCACGCCGAATCCTAAGAAGGGGAGGAAAACATTTACCGAGGCCTTGACGGTCGCGGCTCCGATTCCGGTCGTAAAACCCATTTCCACTCCGAAAACGCCGCTTAAAAAATAATCCCTTTACCAACCCCAGAATTGTATGAAGAAAAAACTCCGCACCCCATTTACTTGGGCCATTATTGTCGCCATCGTTATTGCTGGCACGTTGGTCGCCCAAGATGCCGATCCCATTCAGAAGAAAACCCAACTTCTTATCGAGGCGCTGAAAGCGCGGGAAGAGGGTAGCCTGGCCCTTGCTCAAGAGAAGTATGAGCAAATCCTGCAAATTGATGATAAAGATGTCGGGGCCTTGGAAGGTCGCGATGCAGTGAAGGCTGCGATTGATGCCGCCGCCCTGGAGAAGAAAAAGGCCGAAGACGCCGCCGCCGCTCCAGCTCCGACCCCCCCCGCTGCTCCGGTCGTCATGGCAAAGCCCGAAAGCGCCTTGGATGCAGTGGTCAATGATCACCAAAAACTCTTTGCCGAAGTCGAAGCGGCCACTACTTACGCCAATCAGTTAGCCAAAGACGGGAATTTTGCAGATGCGTTGGCCAAATTAGACGGGGCGTTTTCTGCCTTGCCGAACACGAGTGCCGCCCAGCCTTACCGAGACAAAATCTCTTTAGCCAAGCAGGATATCATTTTGAGACGCGAGGCCATCAATCCTAGCGACGAGCTGAGCCGTTTGCGCCAGATTACGAAAACGACATTTTCAAACTGTGACGACGCCATCTCCAAGGCCCAATCGCTAATTCGCAAGGGCGGAGCCGCGAACCTAGATGAGGCTATCAGTGAACTCGATCGCGCGGAGAAAGCCCTGCCGGAGAATATTGCCTCAACAACTTTTAAGTCTCGCATCAAGGAAGCCAAAGCAGGTGCCTTGGCCCGCCGTGCGCTGGTCGCCATGGAAGCTCGCGAAATGAGCCGGGCGGATGAGAAAATCCGCGAATACGAAAAACTCATGGGGGCAGATGACGCGAGCGCCCGCCGACTCCGGGCTGAATTCAGCGCGAAGAAGATGAACCCTACCTATCGTAATGTCGACGACGTCTCGCCTGGCCTACGGGCGAAGGACGACAAGGTGGACGAACTTTTGGTCAAAGGCCGCGCGCGTTACCTGTACGGTGATTACCAAGGCGCCCTCGAGGCCTACCGCGAAGTTCTCCAGTACCAGCCAAATAATTCGGAGTCCAAGGCCTATCAGGTCCGAATCCGGGAAATTCTTTCGGAGAACTCGGGTCAATGGAATCGCGGGGTGACTAAGGGTAAGTTGCTCGAGCTCCTCGATGAAACTTGGAAGCTCCCGGAAGTATTTAATCGCGAAAGCATCAAAGAAGGCGGCGTTTCTACCACCGACCCCGTCATCGAGAAACTCCGCTCGATCACCTTACCTGAATTGACTATCCGTGAAATGACCTTGGACCGGGCGATTCAGCAGCTGAACAATGCCGGCCAGACTTACGACAAGGACCAAAAAGGCGTGAATATGGTCGTAATGGATCCGGAACGTAAGAATCCGTTGATCCCGAATACCAGCTTGCGCAACCTGACGCTCGAGAAGGCGCTCGAAATCATCACCAAGCAGGCTAACTTCACTTTCACGATTAGCCAAGGCATCGTTGAAATCCGTCCTGATTCTGGATCCAACGATTTGGAAACCGAATTCTTCAGTCTTAACAGTGGTGCTGAAATGAAAATGACTGGCATGTCAGCCGGCGGTGGTGCGGCGGGTGCAGCGCCTGCCGCAGGTGCGAGCCCGTTCGGTGGTGCGGCGGGTGCGGGCGCGAGCGCTGGCGGAGACGGTAGCCCTCGTAACGAGGCCTTGAAGAGCTTCTTGGTTCGTTCGGGCGTCCCCTTCGAAGGCGTGACCGGTGCCCAACTCAATTACGATGGGACCAATCTCATCGTCACCCAGAATCGGAAGAATCTCGATCGCGTCCGTAATATTCTCCGTCGCTATTCGGATATCAAGCAGGTCCACATCGAGGCTAAGTTCATCGAAGTGGCTCAGAATACACTCAATGAATTGTCGACCAACTTCCGGCTGTCGACTTTGACGCCTAATATCGATGTGACCACCGGTCTGCCAAACGGAACGTTTACCAACACCGTCCGAGCCCAGACGAATCTTCGTTCGTTGAATTCGACCTTTGGTTCGACTTCATCCGCCCGCCAAGGAAGCATTTTTGATAACGGTTCCTTAAGTGGAACCGCAAGTTCGACGCCCATTGTAAACACGGCACCCATCGTACCTGGAGCTGTCAATACGGGTGGGACTGAGCCTAACTTTGGCGGAATTACCGGTCTCAATGGAGCCACGGGCACCTATAACGGTATGATCGGCACCATGGGAAGTTTTGACCTGTCGGTCTTTCTGCGGGCGGTCGAACAACAAAGCGGCACGGATTTGATGTCTTCGCCCAGCTTAACGGTTCTCGACGGAAAAACGGCCGTGATCAAAGTAGCTCAATTGCTACGCTATCCCCAATCTTATGGCGACACTCAGTCGCAAGTTTCTTCGGGTACCGCGGCAACCGCTACCGGCGGGGCTGTCTCGGGTAGCGTGGCAATCACCGCGGGTACTCCTCAGGATTTCACCGTCATGGAAGTCGGGGTATCTCTCGAAGTGACGCCGACGGTTGGCCAAGACGACTCGATTGCCCTAAATCTTAAGCCTAAAGTGACCGAGTTCGAAGGCTTCGTCGAATACGGCGGGACTTCAATCGCTATCGCTTCGGGCATGACAGTCTCAGTGCCTTCTGGTTTCTTCCAGCCAATCTTCTCCACGCGTGAAGTTACGACTGAAGTCACCGTCTTTGACGGGGCTACGGTTGTGATCGGCGGTCTGACTCGCGAAGAAGTAAAGACGGTGAACGATAAGGTTCCGGTCTTGGGAGACATCCCTCTTATCGGTGCAGCTTTCCGTTCTACGGGAAAAACCACGACCAAGCGCAACTTGATGATCTTCATCACCGCCAACCTGGTTTCGCCCGGTGGTGCTACGCTCCGTAGCTCTCACCCTGGGATGCGTGCTGGCACGACCTTCTCGAATCCCACGCTCACTTCCCCGGGTGGTGCGGTTTACCGCGAACCGATTGAAGCCGTGACTCCGACCTCCGCTTCGGCTCCCTCCCAGCCAGCCGCCGAGCCTGTAAAATAAGCCTTAGCTTATTTAAGTTGAGAGACAGGCCCGCCAAAGGCGGGCCTGCTTTTTTCTCGATGGATGGGCCGGGGGGCCTGAGAATAATCGCATGCGCTGGCTGCTCGTTGACGGATTCAACTTAGTTTTCCGAAGTCACTTTGCCATGGAGCGCTCCAATCTGCGCCGGCAGTCGGATCAGTTTCCGACTGGGGCTTTGCACGGATGGATCAAGACCCTGATGGAACTGCGGGAAACCGAGAAGCCAGACCGCTGCGTCGTATTTTTTGACTTAGGGGGCTCGGATCGTCACCTGGCGGTCTTGCCGGAATACAAAGCTCAGCGCGATGAGACGCCAAACGAGATCGTGCAGCAATTACCTGAAATTAAAAAACTGACCGCCTTGCTCGGCTTCCAAGTGGTGGAGCAGCGTGGGGTAGAGGCAGATGATCTGATCGCCACAGCGGTCAAGGTGCTCTCGGGTTCGGGTAAGGAATGCATTATCGTCAGCGCGGATAAGGATTTCGGACAATGCGTGGGCGAAAAAGTTTTACAGCTAGCCCCCCCGCCGACGGCGAATCCGGCTTTGGGTTGGAGGCGGCTAGACGCGGCTGGAGTCACGGAGAAGTTTGGTGTTCCGCCAGAACGAATCGCTGACTACCTCGCCTTGGTCGGCGATACTTCAGATAATATTCCAGGCCTGCGCGGAGTGGGCCCCAAGACGGCGGTCAAGTGGCTCATGGAATACGGTAGCTTGGAAGGAGTCCTGGCTGCGGCCGCAACGATTCAGCCGGAGCGTTTCCGAGAGCAAATTCTAAGCGAGGCTGATCGGATGCGGAGCAATCTCGGGTTGGTGACCTTCCGAACGGATTACGCTTTCGAGCCAGGACAATCTCCGCGCGAAGACATCGCCGGAGTCGAAGATTTTTTGGCGGCCATGGAGATGTTTTCGACTCTCAAGCGCTATCAAGCCAAGCACGGTCGCAGCGTCCCGGAATCGCAGGTCGTAGCGCCGCCGGCGCCGGCGGCGACCGAGCCTAAGCAGGGCGAGCTCTTCTAGGGTAATAAAAAGGCCCGCCATTGATGGCGGGCCTTTTGCTAAGAACGAAGCGTGGGGCTTAGTTCTTCTTTTCAGTCAGACGATTTTCGACCTTAGGGGCGTCGAGCGTGGTAGCGGCCGCCTGCTGCTGCTGGCTGTTAGCGAAGAGATTCTGGACCTGGTTCACTTCTTCCTGATTCAGGAGGAAGACGAACTTAGCTTCGAGTACTTCGATTTCGTAATTGTGGGTGAGCGAATAGCCGACGCTTTCAGCCATCTCCTTGTTGCCCTTATCGAGCAATTCGGTGGCTTGATCGAGCTGGGTCTGGATGCTCTTCTTCTGTTCATCGGTAGTGGCGCGCTTCAGCAGCTCAGTGAGCTGAAGGAAGGCATCGCGACGAGCCTGGAGTACTTTGACAAACTGTTCGAACTGTACGACGAACTCCAAGCCGCGGATTTCAGCGGTCTGCAGAAGACGACGGTCACCACGGATGACGATCTGCTCTTCCTTGAAATCTTTCGAGGCGCGGGCTTTGACGGCTTCTTCTTCCGAGATGACCGCCATCAAGCGGAGCGAAGTGTTGACCAAAGCGGTCTGACGATTGGCGAGGGCGGGGATGCTGAAGCTCCAGACCTTGGCGAAGAGGGCGTCCTTTTCGTTGAAGTCTTTAACTTCAGATTCGCCAACTTTGGTCAGGGCATCGCGCTCGACCGTGGTGAGGGCGGACTGGATGCGCTGCTGGAGTTGTTGGATGCGGGCGAACTGCTGACCGAGGGTGCCGACTTCCTGCTGGAAGCGAGCGAGCGAACCTTGGTTAGAGATCGTGAGGACGACTCGGGCCAAGTTTTGGCCGAGAGGGAGGAGCTCGATGACTGGACCTTTTGGGGCTTCGGTCGGAGCTGGGGTTTGGGCTGCGGTGGTCATAGGGGTGTGAGTTTAGGGTTGGGGTAAAATTATTTCTTTTCTGGGGATGCGACGGGTTTTTCGTCCTTCTTGGCCTCATCCTTTTTAGAGTCTACCTGAGCTTGGAGGCTCTTTTTCTCTTCGTCGCTGAGCAGGGTGTAGAGTTTGGCTTCAGCCGTCTGAATGGTGAGTTCGTTAGGCAGGTCGTAAGTCCGGGCCTTTTTGAATTCTTCAAGGGCCTTGTTCACTTCGCTTTGGGCGTTCTTTAAAGCTTCTTCGACCTTCTTTTTGTCTTCTTCCTTGGTGAGGCGAGGCTGCAGGTCTACCAGTTGCTGAAGGGCCTTGCGGCTTTCAAGGACGCGTTGGACCAGGAGCTTAAAGCTTTCGACATCAACGGCGCCGGTCACGGTGTCTTTCAGGAGGAATTTCTTATTGTCCCCACCGTTGATCACGGATTCAGCTTTGAAGTCCTTGCCGGCGGCTAATTTGATATAGTCGTCATTGGACAGGGCAGTGAGGATCAGAAGCTTGGTTGGGATGACGGTATACTGGCGGCTCAGGTCGAAACCGTAGGCCTTGGCCATGGCGGTGTTGTCGGCCTGAAGGCGGGCTAATTTGCCTTCCAGCTCGCGGGTACGCGCTTCGCGTTCCGGGGTGGTGAGCGCTAATTCCGCGAGCTGCTTAACCTGAGTTGCGTCAGCTTTTTCCTGCGAGATAACCTTAACGTTCTGTTCGAAATTGGCGAACTCCTCGGCGGAGCCGATGTTCTTCACGAGGACAAAGCGTTTGCCATCGACGTCGAGTACTTCGACTTGCACGTTCTTTGGTGCTTCGGCAACGGGTGCGACCGGAGCGGCAACAGGCTTTGCTTCATCGGCAGCGTAAGCTCCGAGGGCCAGAACAGAAAAAAGAAGGGCAAGTGTCTTCATGAGGGTGCGAAAGGATAGGAGGTTTGAACATACCCCTTTCCTCCCTCTGGACTACAAAAAAATGCTCCTTAGCCCTATTTTAAAGGCTTTTGTAGTGATCGGTCGATGATACTGGATAAATCAACCGAATCCGCCTGTTTTTGAAGATCTTCGTCTGCGAGTATCGCTCGAACTTTAGGATGGTCAATGAATCCACTTAAGTCATTGTTAGTCAACAGTTCACGAACCTTTTTATCTTCCCAAGCCTGGTAAACGGTGGGGTGGGTGGCGAGGGCGCGAATTTCAGGCATGGCCATCAATCGCTTGCGAGCCTCCGAGTCCGCCATGAGCAGCCGCACTTGGCCAATTAACCTGCGCTGCTTTAAAGGGATGGGCGACCAGGTCTTCAATTTAGCCGTTAGGGTCGTGGCCGCTAATTCATTCCGGGTTTGAACAAACCAATTCCTTTGGGCCTGAGCGGGCGTTTCGATTAAGTCATAAATCGAGGCAATAGAGGCCAAAATGCCCACCAAGATTCCAAAATAAAGGGCACCGGTCCAGCAGCCCACCAGGGAGCCGGAAATCGGGCTCTCGGCTTCATCCTGCCCTTCTGGCCGCTTCCCCAGCCACCAAGCGAGGGTGTAGCAAAGCAGCCCTGTTAGGCACGTAAGCACGACCAGCCCGGTGGCTCCACGAAGCAGCCAAGGGTAAGTGGTGCCGTGAAGGCAGGCATGTCCGCAGTCAGGGCCAAAGATCCAACCCGCAAGCAAACCAACCGTAAGTGAGAAAGGACCGGCGAGTTGGCGAAGCGGCCCGCGCTTATAGCCACGCCAGGCGCCCCGGATCATGAGCATTAAAAGAAGGATGCCGGCAATCCATAGGGTCGGCGAGGCGTCAGGGAGAGAGGGCATGGGGGCAGGTTATCCTATGATTTTGCGGATGGAGGCCTCGCGTGCTTCGATGCTTTCGACGAGTTTGAATTGCACGAGGGCCCGGCGAAGGTTGTGCCCCGGGTAGCGCACTTTAAAATAAGTATCTCCGGCCAAGTGGTCGGCTAAGAATCTTATGCCGAGCTCCAGCGGGATCAGATGGATGCAGTTAAAGAGGTACCGGTGGTCGTTTTGGCTGAGGAAGTCTTTGGCGTGCGATTGGTAGCCTCGGTAAATTGTCGTGAAAAGTTCGAGGTCAAAGATGACCGAACTCAAGTTAGCCGCGTCTTCCCCGGCGGGATTACAGGCCGAACGCGTCGCATCGCCGATGTCATAATGGACCAAGCCGGGCTGCACGGTATCGAGGTCAACGATGCAAGTGCCGCGGCCGGTGGCTTCGTCAATCATCACATTACCCACCTTGGGGTCGCCGTGGGTGGTGCGCAGTTTTAATTCGCCCCGCTGCAAGGCATCTTCGAGCACCGCGCAGCGTGCGCGCCGTTCTTCGACAAAAAGCAGCGCCCGCTTAGCTTCAGGGGAGGCCTGCAGCAGGTCACGCGCGCGCGAAGGTGTTTTATTCGCATCAAGTTTAGCAAGGTATCCCGGGGTGACGTGAAAGCCGGGTAGCGCGTAGCGAAGCAGCGTGGGCGGCAGGTCGCTGACCATGCGGTGGAAATGTCCGAGGACATAGCCGACTTCGTGCGCGTGCTCGGGATGCTTCACGCTCTCGAAGGCCTGCGCGCTTGCGATCTGCGAAATCGCCCGCCAGAGATCACCCTCGCTATCGGTCACCCAATCTTCGCCACCCTTGGTCTGGATGATTTTGGGAAGTTGCCAGATGCGATCCGATTGATCGATTTCGGCTTCGAGCTTGGTGTGGCAGTGGTCCGTCAGCACCCGCATGTTCTGCATGATGGCTTCGGGTTCGGGAAAAACGGATTTCCGGATGCGCTGGACGACGAAGCGCTGCTCGGAAAAAGTCGTCCGAAAAATTGCCAAATAGGTATCGTTGACGTTCCCGGAGCCGTAGGGTTCGACGCTGACCAGCCGCCCGGGGACATCGAATTGGCGAGCAATAAGGGCGGCGCGCATGGGGATTAGCCTCAATTTGCGGTTCTTTTCGGGGGAGGCGAGGGCATTCCCATCACGCCAAGGCTTGATTTTCTTTTTCGCCACCTCATGTTCCACCTTCCCCTGTGCCGCCACCTTAGCTCAGTTGGTAGAGCGTCTCATTCGTAATGAGAAAGTCGCCGGTTCAAGTCCGGCAGGTGGCTCCAGCACGGGGGGTTCAATTTTCTTCAGCCTATTTGCCACTCCGGGTTTTTCTCCCAATCTCTTTATTATGAGTCTCGCCGACCAACCACCCCGTAGCCGGGATTTATCCCGCCGCTACGATCGTGACTTCAGGGCCGACGAGGCTTATCGGGCAAGTTTGCCTGATATGCAAAATAAGGATGCCAGTCAGATACAGGGGGCCAATGTGCCGATCCAGCACGTCGGCATCTCCGGGTTCCGGCTGCCGATGCAAGTCGTCACGCGCGATGGCAAGCCCATCACGCTCGAATGTACCGTGACGGGTTCGGTCTCTTTAGCCGTCGATCGTAAGGGGATTAATATGTCCCGGATCATGCGGACTTTCTATGAGTTTAAGGATCGGGTGATTTCGCATGAGCTGTTGGAAGAAATTCTCATCCGTTATAAAAAAGACCTCGAATGCAGCCGAGCTCGTATCCTAATCGAGTTTCAGTACCCGATCATGCAGAAGTCTCTCCGTTCCAGCCTCGAAGGCTGGCAGTATTATCGCGCCGTGCTCGAGGGTACGATCGATGATCTGGATCGTCTGCGTCGTTACGTGCATTTCGACTTTGTTTATTCGTCCGCATGTCCTTGCTCGGCGGAATTGACGGAACACGCCCGCGAAGCCCGCGATACGTACGGCATCCCTCACTCGCAGCGTTCCAAGGCCCGCGTCGTCGCCGAAATCTCTCCAGGGAAGGCCCTCTTCGTTGAGGACATGAAAGACCTCTGCCTGGCGGCCTTGCAGACCGAAACCCAGGTCATGGTCAAGCGCGAGGACGAGCAGGCTTTTGCCGAACTTAACGGAGCTTATTCCAAATTCGTCGAAGATGCCGCGCGCTTGGTTTACGAACAATTTGACGCCGATCTGCGCGTCCGGGATTTCGTCATCGCCTGTTCGCATTTGGAGTCCTTGCACTCCCATGATGCCGTCTCGGTCATTAATAAGGGGATGCCAGGCGGTTTATCGGCCGATTTCCACAACTTTAGAGACCTTATTTGCTAGTTCGCTGACGGCTTGCCCAAGTGCGGTGGCCGTCTATGGTCACTTTTACGAGGGGGTAGCTCAGTTGGATTAGAGCAGCAGCCTTCTAAGCTGCGGGTCGCGGGTTCGATTCCCGCCCTCCTCACCACTTTCTTAGTCCGCACCGCTCCAGGCGGAGCGGCCGAGGCTTGCGAGTTTATCCACCATGGGCTTAATGGCGCGCATGCCAATCCACGTTGCTCGTAATTCTGCCCAGCTCGGCATTTTTAGCGCCGAAGAAATCCAAGCCGGATTGCAGGCCGGCCGTTTCAGTCCCACCGATCTCGCGTGGCGGGAAGGGATGGCTGGCTGGACACCTCTCGGCGAATGGGCGGAGTTCCGCGCGAGCAATGTGCCGATTTCTTCTTCGAATCAATTTTCTGCGGAAGCACCCGTCCAGCCTATGCCTGCGTGGGAGCGTGGCCCGTCCTTGGCGCACTTCTTCCAGACTATCCGCGACGTCGCCTTGAATCCTGTCCGGACATTTGATGCCTTGCCTATTGGGGGCTTTGCTAAGCCGATTACGTTTACTTATTGGGCGAGCCTGCCGGCGGTATTATTGGGTACCCTAATCTACGGACTGCTCTTTAGCCTCATGGGCGATGAGATTCTCCGTCCCCTAAAGGCGGCGGGAAATATGCCCGCTTTTTTGAACGACGTCTCGACGGGTGCCGTCATTATTTTAATCGGGGTGGGCCTTGGCTTACTTTTCTTATTAATACCCCTTTCGAGCATGGTAGGGGCAGCATTGACGCACCTACTCCTTCTGCCTTGGGGTCCTCAAGGAACTTACCGTCAGACTTATCGGGCGACGTCTTACGCCCAGGCGGCATTCTTCCCATTCATCTTCATCCCCTGCCTTAATTATGTCGCCGGGCCGTGGCAAGTGGTCGCGATTGTCATCGGTCTTTCTCGCGTGCATAAAATCGAATGGTGGAAGGTTTTGATTTCAACGGTAGTCGTGCCCTGTTGTTGCGCCTGCTTTGGTTATGCAGCTTTGTTCGCCATGCTCGCAAAGAGCTGGAGGTAGTTCGGTTCATCCGTCGCCCGAATGTTTAGCTTCGTGCGTAGGCCGGCTTACCCTGGCGAACTCAATCACGAGCTCGTCTGGCCGTTGGCCTTCCTCGGCGGTTCCGCCTTCGCCGCCATTTGGTTTCAAATCGGGCTCAAGCTGCCGGATTGTATTTTTTTTAAGTTCACGGGTCTGCCCTGTTTAGGATGCGGCGGCACGCGTTGCGCCCGTCATCTGGCGAGTCTGGATTTTTCGCAGGCCTTCCTTTTCCACCCCGGGTTTTTCTTGATCATGGTCGTAGGCGGGGCTTGGACGCTCTACTCGGCGGTCTTCTGGTTACGTCGCGATACGCTGCGACTTCGTCCGGCTTGGTCAGGGGCTGATTCGCTTAGGCTGCGGTGGGTCGTCGCCGTACTTCTCATCGTCCATTGGGCTTGGCAATGTTACTACCTGACGCGCTGATGCGTAAACTCCTCAAATTTTTAGGATGGCTCTGCCTCGGGTTTTTATGCGCCAGCCTCGGCCTCGGATTGCTTTACCTGTGTTCCGAGCGGTCAGGTAAGATGGCCATCGAGCATCACGTGCTCAACGTGGTCGATGGGGTACGTGAAGATGGAACAACCCCGCCTAGGGTCGTGAGCTGGCTTGATCGGCTGGCGGATGGCACGGAGTTGGTGAAGGGAGATATCGTTGCGGCTCGCGAGCCGATGGCGAACGCCACCGCTCCCTATGGCGAACCGGCCGATACCTGTGGGCTTCAACCTTTACATAACATCGGCTACTCGGTCGGCTACGATAACACGTTGGCGAGCCCGCGCTGGTCTTCATACCGCGTTTTTCCTAATCGCGACGTGCGGCTGGAGCGGCCTTCGACTTTCAAGACCGACAAGCGGACCTCCGCCTTGGTCTCCTCGCAGGAGTTCGTCCACTCAGGTTATGACCGAGGCCACATGGCGCCTAATTATGCCATCTCGGTTTGCTATGGTGAAGCCGCGCAGAAAGAAACTTTCCTGCTAAGTAATATCGTTCCGCAACTCCATGCATTGAATGCGGGACTTTGGAAGGACTTGGAGCTCCGGGTGGCGAAGCGCTATGTGGAACGTTACGGCGTCGTGTGGGTACAGGTCGGTCCGGTCTACAAGCTGCCGCCGGCTAAGAAAGTCGGCAGGTTGTCCGTGCCGGATGCTTTCTGGATGATTTTATCCGAGTATGAAAAAGAGGCCCATGGTCTCCGCGCTATCGCTTACCTGGTGCCCCATGTCGAGGTTTGGCGCGATCGCGAGCTGACCCGATACGTCGTCAGTATCCGGGAAGTGGAGCGCCTCACGGGTTTGGATTTCTTCCCGCAACTTCCGCGAGAAACGCAAGACCGGCTGGAGTTATGTCCGGCGGCGCGGGCTTGGTAGGGCCCGGGCCAGGTCGCTGGCGTGCAGCAGGCAGACGCAATCCGACCCATCAGTCGTGGAGAGCCAAAGAAACGGAAGTTTTGGCCAAGCCCGATGCATCACCGTTTGGAGGCCGCCGACTTCGATGACCAAGATCCCGTGCGGTTTCAGTAAGTCACGCGCTTGCCCGAGGAGTTTACGGATCACACCCAACCCGTCTTGGCCGGATACGAGCGATTGCTTGGGTTCTTTTTTAAATTCTGCGGGTAGGCCCTGATAAATGCCGGCCGGCTCATAAGGCGGATTGCTTAAGATCAGGTCGAACTTCGGCCCCTTCGCGAGGGCCGCCATGACGTCCGTTTCGTGGAGTTTGACGCGCTTGGTGAGTTTGTAGTCGGCGACGTTGATCTGGGCGACTTCGAGGGCGGCGGCGGAGAGGTCGGTGGCCTGCACGACGGCTTGCGGAAAGCGCTGGGCGAGCAAAATGGCCAGACAGCCAGAACCCGTGCAAATATCGGCCACCCGCGTGACCTGCTTGATCGGCGGGAGCCATTGCGGAATGGCCTCTGGAATGAGTTCGACGAAATAAGACCGCGGGATGATCACGCGCTCGTCGATTTTAAAGCGCAAGCCACCGAGCCAGGTTTCACCCACGAGGTAGCCGGTCGGGATACGTTCAAAGACGCGGCGATGGATGAGATCAAGGAATACGCTTTTCTCTTTCGCCCTGAGGTCGCGCTCGAAGCAGCGAGGGAGCTTTTCCCAAGCTAGGCCAGTGGCGTGGCCCATGAGCGTCAGGGATTCCTCCTCAGCGTTCACGAAGCCTTGGCCGTGCGCGATACTGGCCGACTTGAAAAGCCGATTAGCAAAGCGTAAACAATCACCGCCCGTTTTTAGTCGAGCGAGCTGGGCCGGGGTGGGGCGCGCGGGAGCGCTCATCGGAGCTTAAACTCGCTCAGGTGAGCGGAGCCGCTGACCAGAGTTCCTTCGGGGTGCGCTCGAAGAAGTCTTCGAGGTACTTCGTGGTCGCGCCGCCCTGACGGAAGACGGGATCCTTCATGATTGCCCGGCAGACTGGGATGGTCGTGTGGATGCCACGAATGATGTATTCGCCCAAGGCACGGTGCATCCGGTCGAGCGCTTTCTGACGGGTCGCGCCGACCGAGATGAGTTTGGCCACCATGGAATCGTATAGCGGAGGGATGACGTAACCCGAATAACAATGGGAGTCGACGCGCACACCGTGGCCTCCTGGGGTGTAGTACAGCCCGATGGTACCTGGGCTGGGGGTGAAGTTGCGCGCTGGGTCTTCGGCGTTGATGCGGCATTCGATGGCGTGGCCGGTAATCTTGATATCCTTTTGGCTCAGCTCGAGCTTCTCGCCGCAGGCGATGAGGATCTGGCGACGAACCAAGTCGATGTCGGTTACTTCTTCCGTGACCCCGTGCTCTACCTGGATGCGCGTATTCATCTCCATGAAGTAATATTTACCGTTTTTATCGACGAGGAACTCGATGGTGCCAGCGTTTTGGTAGCCGATGTTTTCGGCCAAGCGCACGGCGACCTTACCCATCTCTTCACGCAATTTCGGGGTGAGGAAGGGGGAGGGCGATTCTTCGATGAGCTTCTGGTGACGACGTTGGACGGAGCAATCGCGCTCACCCAAGTGGATGACCTTACCGTGTTCGTCGGCCAGGATCTGGAACTCGATATGGCGAGGTTGGTCGATATACTTTTCGATGTAGACCGAGCCATTGCCGAAAGCGTTTTCAGCTTCAGAGCGGGCGCTTTCGAATTCTTTGGCGAAAGAGGCGGCGTTATGGACGATGCGCATCCCTTTACCGCCACCACCGGCGACGGCTTTAATGATTACGGGGAAACCGATCCGCTGGGCCTCCTTGATCGCTTCGCGCTGGTTGTCGACGGGGCCGTCGGTCCCGGGGACGGTCGGCACCTTGGCTTTCGTCGCGGTTTGCTTGGCGACGGCCTTATCGCCCATCAGGCGAATGGCTTCGGGGCGTGGGCCGATAAATTTGATATTAGCCGCCGCGCATTTTTCTGCAAAGCCGGCGCGCTCGGACAAGAAGCCGTAACCCGGGTGGATGGCGTCGACGTTGGTGATTTCCGCCGCGGAGATGATGCGGTCTTCGCGCAGGTAAGAATCTTTGCTGGGGCCGGGGCCGATGCAGACGGCCTCATCGGCGAGTTGGACGTGCAAGGATTGTTCGTCGGCCTGGGAATAGACGGCGACGGTCTTGATGCCAAGTTCGCGGCAAGCGCGGATGACGCGAAGGGCGATTTCGCCGCGATTGGCGATAAGGATTTTATTCATGCTCGGACTTCGGGGTTCAGCCAACCTTCACGCGGAAGAGGGGCTGGCCGAACTCGACCGACGTACCGTTCGCGACCAAACACTCAACAATGGTGCCGGCGATTTCGGATTGAATTTCATTCATCACCTTCATGGCCTCGATGATACAGACGACGGAGTCGGCTTTGACGGGTGAGCCGACGGTCACGAAATTAGGGTTCTCGGGAGATGGGGTGGCGTAATACGTGCCCACCATCGGGGAGGTAATCAGCTTGATGCTGGGGTCGGCTACCGCGACGGCCGGGGCGGCCGCTACCGCCGCCAGAGCTGGGGCCACCGGGGCTGGTGCATGGGCAGCAGGGGCAGCGGCGGGACCCGCTGAGGCGGCTGAAGCCACCCGTCCCGGTACATCGCGCTTGATGCGAAGTTTGAATTCTTGGTCTTGGATTTCGAATTCGGAAAGGTCCGACTTCTTCATTAAATCCACGACTTGTTTGATCTTATTGAGGTCCAAGGGTGTATCCTCCGTGAGGGGGTTAGACCTTTCTGATACAGGGTAACGGGGGGGTAAATCAACCCCTCATTCAAAAAACCTGCGGGGTATCTTACCTAACTCATTGTCCTTGTTAGACTTAATAATGTCTTTCAGCTCAGGTATGGCATGGGTGTCAGGCTCTAAAATAGGCCCTTTTACCCTGATTTTGGTTAGGCCGACCAACGTGCGGTTTAGGTTGAGGAGATCCTTTAGGGCAAACCCCTCATGGCGGGGTAGCGAGAAATCGCCTTCGAAGTTAACGGTAGATTTTAGCAGGTCTATTTCGCCCACCATAACTAGGCGAGCTTGCGGGCCAGAAATTACCAAGTCCGGGAAATAGGCGGTACCGTCGAGGCACCCTAATTGCCCTTTGGCATCGGTGAGGCCGTAGGTGGTGGCATCGACGCCAAAGGCCTCCAAAACACGCGAAACGCCCCCTAAAATGCGAACTTTACGCAATTCGGGGTTGTGCAGGCGAAAGTCCCCTAAGCCCCGAAGTTGGCGAGGGTTTTGGAGATTAATTTTTCCAGTAAGATTTAGGTCAAGAGTTGCGCCCGAGGGCTTCGGAATGGTTACCACGGCTGGCACCTTCGTGCTTTGACCCTTTGCCGGCTCCATCAGGCTGATGATTTTTCCCAACTCCATCGGATCGCATCCCTGTAACGATAGGACAAAATCACTTTGATGCAGGGGGTCTCCGGAGAGGCTTAGGACTGTCTTGCCCCCAGCCATTTCAAGGGTCGTCTCAATCTTAAGGTCCTTGCCCTGACTCTCTACGGCCAGGAAGAGATTGCGGCTGGGAATGCTCCAGGCGGTGAAATCGCCGGCGCTGCTGACTTTGGCTCGGATCTGGGGGTTTGGCATGCCGGGGCTGATTTCTAGGTGGAAATCGTGCCCGGCTGGCAGGACTAAGCCTTTCAAGCTTTGGCCTAATTCCGGACTACCACATTGGGCGGCAATCCATGGCTGAAGGTCGCCATGGAGCTGAATCGTCGGCCCGGCCAAGGGTCCTTGCTTAGACCAATCCCAAACCGCCGACCCCTCGACTTGCCCATCCTTTGCTTCCGTGCCGCCCGCGAGTTGGTGTAAACCGATGTAGGTTTTTCTCTCATTCGCATCGATCCTGACGGCGACGGAGCGAAAGGGCGCCCCTAGGAATACGAAGTTTTTTAATTCAACCCGGCCTTTGGTGATGCCGGTCGGAGCGCCCCAATGGCTTTCCACAAAAATCATCGCTGAGGGGTTTTCGTAACGCGGGAAAAGTTTCCAGAGCTCTATCCACCAATCGCCCAAGAGGCGATCAAGGGAGCCCGGTGCGATAGTGCCAGATAAATTAAGCACGAACGGTCCGGCGTTCAAAAGGCTACAATCCGCTTCGCCGCGAATCGAGGCGAGTCGCAACTCTTTTAATTTAAGCGGGAACGGCGAGCGCTCGGCTTGATAATTAAAATATCCGACAAACGGCAGGTTTTGCTGCGGCGCCACGGTGTCCGCCGAAATTCCCAAAGCCTTCAAGCCGCTCACGGCTAAGCGGCCGTCAGCGGTTTGGATTTCCCCCAAGGCGTTCAAGTGAAGGGTCGTTTGGTTGAGCAAGATCGAATCCCCTAGGGAGATTTGGAGCGGGCGCAGCATCGGACGGACAAAGGCAAGGTCTTGGAATTCCTGGGTGTCGACGTTGGCGTGGCCAATCTCGACAAGGTAATTACCGTGCGGCTTGAGCTGGATCGTGCCATGGGCCTGAGAGCTCCCCGTGGAGAGATTGAAGTCAAGGAGCGGAGAAAAGGGAGCGGCTTGAGCGTAGCGCAGCTTAGCCTCCAGCTGAAACGCTGGAAAGCCGCTTACCGTCGATCCATGCGCGCTCGCGAAACCGGTGGTTTCATTCCAGCTACTTCCGCCGGTGAGCCGAACGCTAAGACGTTGGGCAGAATATTGCCCCAAGATGACGTTCTGGATTTCCCCGCTCACGTTCCATTTTTTCAACCGGCCCGACGCGTCCAGATGAACTTGGCCGCGGGCTTGGAGGTCGCGGGTCTCGATCAGGCCGAAGCCAGGCTCAACCCAGCGCGCACCTAATAAGCTTTGAAAATTAAGCCCCGACCCGCCGTTGGCTTCGCCGTGGGCGATGACATTCAAAGAGACGCCGGAAGATTTTTCGGTGACGGCTAAACCCTGTTCCAGTCGACTCAATGCGCCCACAACTTTGGAGATAGACGTCACGCCGGGCTGAGCCTTGTCGACTTCCATGAGTTCACGAATAATTCCGGCTGGCAGCTCCCCGCTCACGTGGAGGCGGAGCTTGTTAGCTCTAGCCTGAAGCGTCGGCAGCATGAGCCACTGGCCCTCCTTGCTGAAGCTACAATAAAGGTCTTCGATGAGGGCGCGGCGTTGTCCGTTTTGCGCAACGGAGGCCGGACACCAGATTTTTCCGGCTTGGAGGCGGAGGTGCGTCGGACTTATCTGCCCCGCCGATAACTGAATCAGGTTAAGACCGACTTCGAGCCGTTCGGCGGTAAAGACCGACCCCGTCAGTCCTTCAATCTCCAGCGAGAGGTCATCCGCGGCCAAGGATCGGTCTGGCAAAAGCCAAAAGGATCGGGCTTGTAAGCGGACACCCCGTCGAGCGAGCGTGTCAGCGAGAAAATCCGTCACGAAGTCGGGCAGCTTGACGGGTTGGTCGAGGTGCGCGACCCAAAGGAGCGCGAGTTGGCACGGAAGGAGGAGGATTAAGGCGGTCGTGATGAGACGCCGGCAAAACTTCCGAAACGTGAAACTGGCGGCCTTGGCTTTCATCGCCCCGCTGTTTCCAGAAGGGGCGTAAGGATTTCGGCTAAGGTCGTTTCAAGCAGGAAGTCGTCACCGTCCGTTTCGTCCCGCAGCAAGACGGAGCGCGGCGTCAGGGGGGTGGCACAAAGGTAGGTGCGGAAAGTTTCGCTCGCCGCGGCGGCCCCCGTGGCGGCTTGGTCGGTGATGCGCAGTTCATATTTCCAATCTGACGACCCGTTTGGGCGGGTCGGAAATTCCGTGGCCTTGACTTCGCTCATACCGGTGGCGAGACGTCGGGCAGTCGCAGGCTCAAGCCGGCCGCTGCCCGTCCAGTTACCGTCTGGCCGGAGTCGCGCTTCGCCCAGGACTTTGCCGTCGGTTCGGTCGGTAATCCGGAGTCCGCTGACCTTCGCCCCTTGAGGCAATTCAGCAACGGTGCGATTACGCCAAGCTTGCGGTTCGACGTTTTGTTGGCCGTTACTGAGCAGTGATACATCACAGATGGCGCCGAGCGGTGAGCCTTTGGCATAAACCAAGCGCGTGGCCTGGCCGCTTTCAGGATCATCGGAAAACCCGACGACGATTTTTTCCGAACCGAATTCTAATTCGACCGTCTGCATCAAGGCGGGCGGCGTCTTGAGCACCACGATGGCCGGCAGGGTGGTGGCGCCGCCTTCCGGCGCCTTCCGGCGAGTGGCCCTTAGTTGACTTAAGGCATCGAGGAAGTGATTCACGAGTCGAACGTCTGCTTCCCGACGTTTGATCGCCGTCGAGCCAGGCGCTAGCGGAATTTCCCAACGAGAGTCGCCGCTGGCGCTATCGAGTCGATGCAGCGTGATGGAACGTCCCGCCGAAGTGATGGTAAATCCAGTCACCAGGGCAGGCTCGAAATCGACGGGCTTGGTGGCCGCTAAGGCTTCGCGCGGCCGAAGCCAATCGGTCAGGCTGCGGGCTTCGATGGTGAAGGTCGCGACATTGTCCTCCAACTTGGCACAAACAAGGTTGGGAAAGCCAGCAACGGATTTGCCCACGAGGAGAACTTGGCGACGGGAATTGCCTTCGAGCGCTAGGCGAAAGGAGGGGCTACTCAGGCCGGAGACCTCTTCGCTGAGCGGGAGGAACTTGACGGCACGCAGGTTGGCTAAGTCGGAAACCGCTTTTGTCGTCGCGTCCGCATCCGCCAGGAAATCGTAGGGGGCTTCGAAGCGCCACTCCGGCAGTTGGTTCCGCCGACCGGAGCGAGGTCGGGATTCACTGGTGAGCGAGGTCGTGATTTCGCCTTCTTCCGTCTTACGGAGGCGTACCGAAACGGCACGAGCCTCAAAGTCCGCCACTTCAAATATCTTATCGACGCGGTATGTCTCGGGTTTCGCTTCGATGGCGGCGCTCATGGATTCGCGGAGCGGAATAATCCGTTGGCCGTCTTCAGTTAAAAGAAAAACATTCCTAGTGGACGCCTGCTGCCCGATTTTCACTTCCGTCGTGGTGCCAGTTTCGCTCGTAACTTTAAGCGTCCAGCGTGGCTTGGCTAAGCCGTAGGCTTCGAGCGACGAACCATTGGCCTTAGACTCAGCGGCCAAGAAACTATTTTCCGTCCGACAATCGTGCAACTCATCCAGCAGGCGTTGCACCGCCCAGCTGTTCGCCAGCCAATCAAACGGCTCGCTGACATGCCATAGCGAACTGCGTTTTTCGAGTACCAAGCGCTCGGCTCCATCAGTCAAAATGACCTTGGAAGGTGCCGCCGGGAAGAGTACCTGTTGGGTGATGTTAGCCGCCGCATGACGATAGGTAGCCTTCCAGACCAAGCCGAATGCGACCAGGTTGGCGATGAGAAGGATGAGCGTGGTGCGGGAGAACCGCATGTGGGTGTTAACTTCTGCGACGCCAGACGGAAACCGCAAGCCCGAGTGCGAGGATAAGAAGCGGAACGCTGATAAATCGGAGCGCCAGACTCCAGAAGTCAGAGGCGGTCGCATTCACCTGATATTCTCCGACCGAGCGCGAGGGGAGGGATATGGCACGATCACGATCGGAGAGCCATGCCGCGCACTGGGTCATGAATGCTCGGTTACCTCCGCGGTTGAGGCGGGCATTCGCGGCGATATCGGAGGTACCGACGACCACCAGACGACCGCCGGCTCCGCCGACACCCTTGCGGATTCCCGTCGCCCGTTCGGCCGCCGCGGCCAAGCAGACCGGGCCAGGCTGGTCGCGAGCGGGGTCAAACTTGACGGGGCGACGCGTGAGGTCGGTTTCGCCCCAAGCCGCATCGGAGGAAAAAATCAACTGCCAGACACCCAGGGTGCTGTCGGGCGCGCTCCCTTCATCGAAGCGAGCGGGGCGGAGTCGGGAGGCGATTAGCGGAAGGTCTTGTTCCTTTAACACCTTGGTCAGCGGATGGTTTTTTTCGTCGAGGCGGCGGAGCGCGATATCTCCGTCGGTCGTCCGTCGCGAAGGATCGGGCTCCTGTAGTTCGGCGTCCGGGGAGAAGATCGCCCAATCCGTGAGCACGGGGTCGAGGCCGTGCTCACGGCCCGGATCCAGCAACGCCAAGACGCGTCCGTTACGCTCGTATAAGTAAGTACGCAGCCGGCCGCTTTCGGCTGGCGAAAACGGCGTGAGCGGACCGGAGATCAATACCATGGCGGCATCGCGGGGCACTTCTGCCAAGACGGCAAGATCGAGGGTCTTGACCTCGAAATTACGGCTGCGGAGTAGGCGCGAGAATTGGGACATCCCTCGCACCAGCGACGCGTCTTCGATCCCGAGCTCACCATGACCGCGCGTGACATAGCAAATCGCTGGTTTCTCTTCCGTGACCTCAATGAGCGCCGAGGTAATTAATTCTTCTCCGCGAAAACCGGCGTTCGCAGTTAAAAGCTCGCGGTAATTAATATATTTGGCCCGCGCGCCACAGGTTAAAATGAGGGCGGTGCCCGCTTCGGGCGGCCCATGCCGAGCTGCGATTTCGGAGAGTAGGGGTGCGTTCCGGTCTAGTCCGGCGAGCTCGATGCTCAGCCAGCCTGGTCCTTGTTTACCGGATTCTAAAACGTAAGCGTCCAGCAGTTTTAGCAACTTATTCCTCAGGGCTTGGGCGACTTCGGAGCTGTCGCTCGTGACGACGACCGCCTTTACCCATCCCTTGTTTAAGCCTAAGCCGACCGGACTACGACGACCGGCAGAGCGAACGGTTTCGATGGACTCGGGGGCCAGTGAGTGACGTCGATCGGAGGTGATGTCTTGGCGGAAGCGAAATTCGGGAAGCGAGCCCAAGTAGTTGACGAGCACCGCCAGAGCGATGGCGAGTACTGCCTGCGTAAAGCGGTTCAGCCGGCGAATCGGACGCACGGCGCTGAAGTCATCGCGGATCGGAGCCATCTTATTCTTGGTCCTCGATGGCGAGGTTCGCCAATCCCAAGCATAGTAAAGTCCCGGTGGCGTAGAGGATGATAGGGCGCGAATCCAGGATCCCGCTCGCGAAATCTTGCAAGTGGGCGAAGGTGCGAAGGTGTGCCGCAGGTTCTCTGAGCCAACCCAACCACTCCCAGCTTTCGACGGGCAAGGATTCCATCGCGCCGCCCGCCGCGGTGAGCGCTAATAAGCTGATGAAAGCAAGCAGGGCCGCCAGAGCGGAACTGCGCGTGACGCAGCTGCAAAGGATGCCAATGGAGGCGTGCATCAGGCCGCTGACGGCGACGAAACAAATCCCGCCCCAAAGTATGGACGGGTCGCTTAGGCGATGGTCGCCCGGCTTACCTAATTGAATTTCCACCAACAAAGGGAAAATCGTGAAGAGCAGCCAGAAGACCATCCACACTACCCACACGGAAAGAAATTTTGCCCAGACGACGGCGGCAGGGCTGGCCGGAGTGGTCAGCAGCGCGGCGAGCGTCCCCGACCGACGCTCTTCGGCGAAACTCCGCATGGTGAGTAGAGGCAGCACGCAGAGCAGCGGTAGCCAAAAAAGCCGGAACGTAGCTTCGACCGGAGTCCAATCTTGCGGCGAACGGCTTGATTCCAGGACCGCGAACCAATGGATCGAACCCATGAGCGCGAGAAACAGCGCGCCCGCGGCCCAAGTATTCCAAGAGAGCAGGGCCGACCGAAGTTCGTGGGCGAGTAGGGTACGAAAGTGTCGCATGCTATTACGGACGACGATTTTCGGCGGGTGAACGCCGGGTGGCAGCCAAGAAAATATCTTCGAGTCCAAACTTCTCTTCCGAGATTTCGCGCAGATTCAAACCGCCGGCGATAAGTCCGCTCGCCAGCGTTTCGCGGACGGATGAAGTTGCTGGTAGAATGACGCGATAACGGGTGACACCCTCGTTTTGCGAGACCGTCTCCACCAAGGCGGCGGGCTCGAGGCGCTGGCAAGCGAGGGTGAGCTCGCTCATGCTGGCACGGGTGACGACGCTGAAACTTGATTCGGGCAGAAGTTCGCGACGCAAATCATCCGTGCGGCCTTGGGCGACCAGTCGTCCGCGGTTGATGATGACGACCTTATCGCAGACTTGTTCGACTTCGTGTAAAATATGACTCGAAATCAAGACGGCCATTTTTCCGCGCAAGGAGCGGATCAGATCCCGGATGCCTAAGATCTGATGGGGGTCCAAACCAATGGTCGGTTCATCAAGGATGACGACTTTGGGCTCGGCGAGGAGCGCATCGGCGATACCCACGCGCTGACGGAAGCCTTTGGAAAGTTGCCCGATCAGACGGCCCGCGGCGCGCCGGGCCAAATCGCAATCCTCCATCACACGATGGACGCGTTCCGCAACCCGATTGTTGGCGACATCTTTGAGGCGTGCCCGGAGCGTGAGGTATTCTTCAACCCGGAGGTCTTCGGGGAGCGGATTATTTTCCGGCATGTACGCCATGTGACGTTTGGCTCCCACGGGATCAAGGGCGACGGATGCCCCCCAAATCGCGGCCCGACCTGACGTCCCCGACATCGTGCCGGAAAGGATGCGCATCGTCGTAGACTTGCCAGCCCCGTTCGGACCTAAAAAACCGACGATTTCCCCGGGAGCGACCGTAAAACTCAAATCTTCGATAGCCGTCAGCGAACCGTATTTTTTAGTGAGCCGTTCGGCGACCACGGCAGCTTCAGGTGTCGGCACGTCTTCGTTCATGGGGTGGGCACCTGGGGTTCGGGTTTAGGCGTGTTTATGCTACTTAAACTAAGATTTAAACGATTGAAGGGGGAGGGGTCTTTTACAAGCAGATTTGAAATAAGAACCCCGCCCAAGCGCACGAGGAACCATTTGCCTCCGCTCACTGTTTAATGGTTAATCTTAGCCCTCCCATGATCTCCTCCCGTTGTCGCCTCCTCTTCGTTCTCGCGGGCATCACCAGGTTATTGGTCGCGGAGCCCCAACTCAACCTGCCGACACGCGCTCCGGGTGAGGACGTCAACAGCGCTGCCGTGCGAAATCGACCCGGGCTTTCCGCGAGTGCGAATTTACTATTCAATGGTTGGGGCATTTCACCAGCGGGGACACATGTGGCCAGCGGCGATATGGGATTAAAGATGGTCATCGCTCCGGACAAGGAAGCGGTCCTGACGGTCTGTGCCGGCTATAACAAGGTCGGCATTTCAATCGTCAGCCTCGACGCCAAGCACGACACAAAATTTATCCCTTTAAAGGAAACTTTTAATGGTCTGGCGTTTAGCCCAGACGGGAAGAAGTTCTATGTTAGCGGTGGCGATTCGGGCGTCATCTACGTCTTCGCTTACCAGCATGGTGAAGCTACGCTGGAACGTGAGGTTAAACCTGATCCACTGGCCAAGAATATGTTCTTGGCTGGGATCGCCGTGCATCCGCACACCGGCATTGTTTATGTCTGCAACGAGGGGAATCACGAAATCTGGCAACTGAAGCCGGAGTCGCTCCTGTTGGATAAAACGGTGAGCGCCGGTCAGCATCCGCATTCTTGTGTGTTCGGCGGCGATGGGATTCACCTTTACGTTAGCAATTGGGGCAGTCGGAGCGTAAGTGCCGTTGATACCCGAAAATTCCAACGCGTACGCGACTTTTCTGTCGGTTTGCGTCCTAATGATATGGTCGTTGCGGCAGACGGCCGGCTGTTCGTGGCCTGCTCCGGAGACAATACCGTCCATGTCATCACGACGGGCAAGTTGGAGAAAGCGGGAGAGGCAGCCGGGCCGACGCGCCGGCTTTGGGAAGGTAGCCGTGAAGTGATCGCCACTTCTTTGTACCCGCAATCGCCGGAAGGAAGTACGCCCTGCGGCGTGGCGCTTTCCCCTGATGGCCGGACACTTTTCGTGGTGAACGCCGATAATAATGCGGTCATGGTCGTCGATGTCTCCGGCAATCTCACCGAGGAAGCCCAAGACCATGGCGAAAAAATCGCCCTCGTGAATGGGTTCATCCCCACGGGCTGGTATCCGACTTCCGTCGCCGTCTCGCCCGACAATCAGGTCCTTTTGGTTTCCAACGGGAAAGGGCTGACGTCGCGCGCAAGCTACCCTGCCCTTAGTCCTAAGCCTAACAAATTGCACAACGGTATTTTATTCGACCATCCGGGAAAAACTTTCGAGGGCTCGGTTTCTTTCATCGCCAAGCCTGACACCAAACAGATGGCGACCTATACTGAGCAGGTCCGAAAAAACTCACCTTACCATCCTGACCAATATTTCCGTGCTCCGTTGGCCAGCGAGTCGGCGATTCCTGCCAAGGTCGGCGACCCTTGCCCCATCAAACACGTCCTTTATATCATCAAGGAAAACCGGACGTACGACCAGGTGATGAGCGATATGACGGATGCGAAAGGAAAGCCGATCGGCAACGGCGACCCCCGCTTGCTGATGTACGGCGAGAAGGTCACGCCGAACCATCACCAACTGGCCCGCGATTATGTCCTCTTCGATAATCTTTATTGTAATAGTGAGGTCAGCGTCGATGGCCACAGCTGGACGGATGCGGCCATGGCGACGGACTTTAACCAACGCTCTTGGATTATGTCTTACTCGGGCCACGGCAAACTTTTCGGGAATGATGAGATGGAGACTCCGGCCAACGGTTATCTCTGGGATCTCTGCCGTCGTCACGGCGTCAGTTATCGTAACTACGGCGAGGGCGCGCAGCGGGTGCCGTCCGAGAATCGCGGCAACTGGAAAGGCTTAGGCAAGGCCGGACGCGATATGGAGTTGGTGAAGAATTGGATCGGCGACTTGCATGCCGCCGAAAAAAATAACGACCTACCGCAGTTCACCATCATGTCGCTGGGGGAAGACCATACTAAAGGAACTACGCTCGGCGCCAATACTCCTGAAGCTTGCGTCGGTAGCAATGACCTCGCCTTGGGTCGCATCGTCGAAGCCGCCAGTCGTAGCAAATTCTGGAAGGAGATGGCGATTTTTGTCATCGAAGATGATACCCAGAACGGCCCTGACCATGTCGATGCGCACCGCACCGTTGGTTTTGTGATTAGTCCCTATTGTAAGAGGGGGGTCGTAGACAGTACGCTCTATACCCAGGCAGGGATGATCCGCACGATTGAGCTCATCTTGGGTCTGCCTCCGTTGACTCAATACGATGCCGCGGCCACGCCGATGTTTAATGCGTTTCAAAAGACGCCGACGTTGACCGGCTATACGCCGCTGCTCCCGCAGATTGATTTAGAGGCCACGAACACCAAGAAATCCGCTTTCTGGTTCGAGTCCGGCCAGATGAATTTTGCGGTCTACGATTTGGCGCCCGAAGATGAACTGAACCGTATTCTTTGGGCACAAGCCCGCCCCGGAGAGGCTTACCCTGCCGCCATCCATCGCGCGATTTTCACGCAACCCGTCCAGGCGACGCCGAGCCCATCGGCCCGCTAAATTACTTGGCGATAGGCGCTGGGGCGGCTGGGGCGGCGAGCAACGAAGGCTCCGAGCGCACAAGCCAGGTCTTATCGCTTTGCCAGACATGGCTCGGGCGTAAGCGTTTGTCCATCAGGTTGAGCCACTTGGAAGCAGCCGCTGTATCTCCCTTGCTGACGGCGATATTCGCAAGCGTCAGCATGGCGTAGCCGCGTAAGGTTTCGGCGACGGCCGCATTTTCGGCGATGGCCGTGATCGCGGGGATTGCTGTGGCATCCCCTAATTCGTGACGGACCAAGGCGGCGTATAAGCGAGAGCGGACGGCCAGGGCTTCGACGGCGGGCGCTTTGCCGGCGAGGTCGGCTAGGCGGGCAGCGTCATCATAAGCTTTAACGGCATCAGCTGATTTGCCGGCTTGTTTGAGTGCGTCGGCGACTTCGACCATGGCAACAGCCGCCAAAGGTTCACCGTTATGTTTGGCGGCAAAGGCTCGTCGGGCGGTTTCATCCTGACACGCCACATACTCCTGCCCGACCGCTTCTTTTTGGGCTTCGCTCCAGAAATGGAAGGCGAGGAAGGCGAGTATGCCGCCGATGAGGGCGGTCGAACCGCGGACGATAACATTCTTATTACGCTCCCAGAACAGCCAGAGGCGGTCCTCGGCGTCGGCGTTGGCAAAGTCTTCATCGACAATGACCAAATTACGATCGTCGTCGGCCGGTGGCTGCTTCTTGGAACGGTCGTCAGGCATGGGGGTCAACCCTTGCCACGGC
>Ga0209596_1000539_pt1 | contig 35066 bp, 45 predicted proteins | sample M_130807_MF_Meta_FD_187314 | JGI IMG/M metagenome (GOLD analysis project Ga0209596, IMG submission 187314) | Freshwater microbial communities from Lake Montjoie, Canada to study carbon cycling - M_130807_MF_MetaG (SPAdes) (version 2) | ecosystem: Environmental > Aquatic > Freshwater > Lake... | reverse complement strand
TGGCCGGTAGCAGCAGTCACCGTGAAGGCATTGGTGGCTCCAGTGTTGATCGCAATCCAGTCAAATGAGTCACCGATAGCCCAGACTGCAGCAGCATCTAGAACGGCTCCGGTATCAAGAGTCGCGACAACCGCAGCAGCTGTGGTCGAGGTCACGATGCGGTTTGAAAGGAGGGCTATGGTCAGCGTACCTGTGGCATTCAAAGTGCCAGGGACGGGCTGATATACACCGTCAACAGAAGTCAAAGACAGGGGAGATACGCCAATGTTGTAGAACACGGGCGATTCTCCGGCAGATTCGATCTGGATGTAGGTTGGCAAGGTGGCCGACAAAACACCCGAAAGGTAGGGAACGCCAGCACTCACCGTAGCCAAAAGACTCTGGGGAACTACAGGAACGGTAGCAGACTGAGCAGTCTGATTGACGTATCCTTTTCCTTGGGTCCAAACGGCAATCTGGGAGCCGGCGGGAATGGTCAGAAGAACGGTGTTGCCCTGACGCGAAACAATGGTATCCATGTTGCTTTCTCCTTTTTCCTATTAGGTCTGCGAGAAGTGGATCGAACCCACCATCTCGGGCTGCTTAACGACAACACCCCAGAACGCATCCAAACGCCACAGCAACTTGGAGGTCTTGATGTCCCACTGGCGTTGCAAAGTCAACTGGATACCCTGATCAGTTTCGGCCTGCATAAAGTCGGCTCCAACACCGGGAGGCATAACCAATTTACCGGGCAAAATTTCAATCGAATCCTTCTGCCAGAACGGATTGACAGGACCGGCAACAGTATTCAAGAACACAATGGCAGAAGTGCCAGATTTGGTGTTAATGATACAGTTCTGGTACTGAGCCGCAGCGTCCGAAGTTCCCAACTGGTTGGTGATAATCGGAGGCGAGATAACCATGGTGGTCGAGGTAAGAACCTGAGAAACCGTAAAGGTCTTCAAGGAACCCGTGTCACGCTTGGTGATGTGGTGAACAGCATTGAGCCCCGCAATCGTGAAACGGTCGCCGGCAACCACGCTGGTGGTCGAGGAAACAGTTACGGTCTGGAACCGGTTGTCAGTGGGCGAGAACCCAGAGGCACTGGTAGTAGACGAAGTGGGGTTGTAGTACTGACCACCCGAGTCAAGGGTTGAAATCGTGAGACCTGAACCACCAGCAGCGGCCTGCAAACGGTAGGCGTAGTCAAGCTTGAACGTCTCAAAACCAGACACTCGACCAACGTAGGCTTCTTCGTAAGCCCTGGTGGACTTGGGGTTGTCAAACGAGCGAGAAGCAACCTGCAAGTTGGAAGCAAGGCCGTTATAGTCACGGGTCGAGATACCGAACACGCGGTCCATCATCGGTACGCCCTGCTCGTTCATGATCTGGTCCATCTGGGCCACATCATCAAAGCCAGAAGCAGCTCCACTTCGCTTGATGGTCAAGGTTCCCTGAAGGGCGGCCTTGTCGCTGATCGAGATGTTGATATCAGAAGCCAAGCGCTGAGTAGCGGCCTTCTTCAGTTCACCACCCTGAGCCATGTCGCGCATTTCTTGGTCACTCAAGATCCAAGTAGCAGCACGACGGGTGTCGATGACAGCGGGCACCATAAGCTGGGTCTGGGTGGCGAAGTTATTCGTCATGTCAGAGCCGGCATAGGTGGTAGCAATATAGGGCATGGGACGATAAATGCCGTTGGCAGCACGTTCCATTTCGGTTTGGTCGGTTTTGTAAATACTTACGTTCCTGACCATAACCATGGCGTCCTGATAGGCTTCCAAAGCCTCATCAAACGCAATTCGGATTTCTTTTCCAAAAGAGTTAGCCACAATTGGCCTCCTGTAGATGAAGTCGAGGTGTCTGCAACGCAGAATCCCTCATAAGTGACTCATCCATAACGGTGGACGGGGCCGAATTGTACTGCGCTTTTAATGGGGCGCGAATCCAAAGTACTAGCCGCTCACAACGGCCTTCGTGTTTTTACCTACGAGCGGACTGTCTGTCCCTCAAGTTCCTTTTATAAGCAATAATCTTAGTGCGGTCACCGGATCGCTCAGCCTCTTTCTCTAGACGAGCTAGTACTTGGTCAGACACTCGGCCTCCACCAGTTCCTGATACCGTCCTTTCTGGAGCAGTCCTTCCTGAAGATGTTGCCATACCCTTCCTCATTAGCTCAAATCGAGCCATTTCAGCCACAAACAAGATTGGCTCCTGAATGGCCGCTAAAGCTTCAAGTGCTTTCTTGTCCTTGCCCAAACTATAAATCAACGCAGTAGGCTTTTGTGCCGCAGCTAGGACCAATCCTCGCTGTGTCTCATTAAGCTTACCAGTCACAAGCTCTTCTACATCCTCATAGTCTGCGACTTTTCCAATGGCCTGCGCCTTTGCCGTCTCATACCCAGACTTCTTGCTTTCCCAAAGTTGGTTTGCTCGGTTTTGCTGATCTTTTTGTTCAGCAATTCTAGCTCTAACCTTCTCTGCCTTCTTGTTCCATTCAAGAACAGCAACAACGTGCTGCTCCTCATCAAAACCAAAGTCTACTGCACGGGGAATTGGTCCAAGTTCTTCTTCTTGTGGTGTTGCACTTGCTCCACTAAGTTCAGAAACCTGTTGCCTAAGCTTCCTAAGCTCTTTGTCCTTCTCCCGCGCTACCTTTCTCAGCGTCCTAACCAAAGGTGCCGGCTCTTCCGGCTCTTCTTCCTCTGTGTTTTCTGCATCAGCTTCGAAAATAAGGTCTTCTTGGTCCTCGTCTTCAGCAGTCCCTGGCGCGTCGATGGAATTGGTCTCATCGACAATCTCAGTTTCCTGATCTTCCAAGTCAAGATCATCCTCAAGTTCGTCTTCTTGCATTTAGTCCCCTTTTTCCATTTTTGTCAAGTCTAAGCCCCAACGGGGCCATTTTGTCCTGATAATAAATCAGCTATAGCTGGTGGAGGAGCCCCTTGATCAGCCTGAGCCGGTGGTTGTATGCCCATATCCATTGGTGGTGTCATTGACTGGTCCATTGGTGGCATTTGCTGCTGAACTGGCATTGGCATTGGTTCAGGCATAGGTTCAAGAGAGGCGGCCTCTGCCTGAACGGCCTCAAACTGAGCTCCAACCTTTGCCAACATTTCAAGCACTTGAGCCTTGGTCTTTTGCACGTCAGCCAGCGTAAGCTTGGTTTGTGCTTGGATCTTCTCTACATTTGCCATTGTTTCCATCATCGATACCCGATCTTTATTTGCGGCGGCACTAGCTTGGTCAGCAGCTGCTTTTAGGTATTCCTGCTGTGCATCTGGAACGTTATTGGCTTGTGCCATAGCTTCAGCGTCTGCCTTGTCCTTGTCGGTAGGCTGGCCAATACCCATCTTAAGCATCTTTTTACGGAAGAACTCCTGAACGTCGTTAAGTCCAACGCCTTCCGAGTTTAGAATAGCGGTGGCCTGCAAGACTGACTTGCTTTCTGGATCGTCTACGCCTTGAAGCATTCCCACAAGGTTACGAACTGTCGCCGCCTTCTTGGTAGCAGATGCAGGGCCAACAATCGGCACCACGTCAAAGCTTGCCTCTGTTAAATCGTTGGATGCGGCAATAATGCCACCCATCACTTTTTTGGCCATAAGCTCAATGGAGTTCACTTCGCCTTGTGGACCAATAGCTTTCATCTTTCGCCCAGGCTCTGTGTAGGTTTCTTGTGCCATGGATAGCCAGATCTTGCCACCATAGGCTCGGCCCATTGCATTGTTGCTATGGTACATGAAGGTCTGCATATCAAGAGAAGCATGAATGCTTTCAACGGTCTCTGCACTCACGTTTGAGATAATCTTGTCTGCCTGATTAGCGCCGCCTAAAATCTCCTGCATACCAGTCTGCACCAAAGAAAGTAGCGCAACGGTGGCCGGCGCAATCTCTGGGGGTTTGGTGTAGCCAACAGGTCCAGCTGGCATCGTGTCACCAGCTAGGTTCTTGATTGGATTGACAGTTAGGAACGGCATATCGTTAATGTTGGCTTCGGCCCATTCCTGCTCGTGGCCGACAATCTGCTCATCAAGGAAAATTGGCTTCTGAGTTTTAAACAGGGCAGCCATCTCGGTGAGCGTTGTCAGCTGTGCGTTGCTTATACGCTGGAGATCTTTGGCAGGTCTGACCTGACCCATGGACCATTCCTTATTGTCGATAAAGAACCGCTGCCCATAAATTGGAACAATAGGAATGTACTTGCCAGCTATATACCCACAATCTTCTAGGATGCCACCTCCAGAGAGCAGGTACTTGTGGACTTTTCTCGACTTGACTTTCTTTTCTCGAATTTTCTGGTATCCCTTTGACACCAAATCCTTCTCAATCTCGGGAAACTCTTTGAGCCGAGAGGCAAGGTACTTTTGCTCAGGTAACTTTTCAATCGAGTCAACCGCCGGCAGCCATTGCCAAACCGTTACGGTATCTTTAAGGATTTCAACCTCGTAATACTCTGCGACATAGACCACGTCTTCGGCATACCAGTCAAAGAAGGTCTGGCCAATTAGTTGTGGCCAGCTGGTTGGGTCATCGTCAAACTCGTCTTCATAGTCTTCTCGACTATAGGACTGAAGGATGAAGGCACACTTAGCGTCTGACTTGTCCTGTTTTTTGGCTCCAAGGTCAAACCATACATTCTTATCGGCATCTGGAATGGGCTCAAACCTGATCCGTTGGTACTCATCTTCTGACTCTTCGTTTTCATATTCGCACCGCAGCCGATAGGCGCCGAAACCGCCAGTGATGGCCTCTTCGGCAGCAGTAGTATAGGCTTCCTGTGCGCTTGAGTCTTGTTCGTCGGCCCGTAATAGGCTGTCGCATAATTCGGCAAGGTCAGTTTCGCTACCGTCATGGTTCACAAAGTTCACTGTGACTGGGTTGTTCCGCATTTCTGACATGATACGGATGACAGACATTCGGATCTTGTTGGCCTCCATTTTGGGTCGGTTGGCAAACTGAGCTCCGAAATCACCTTCCCACTGAGCACCGGGGACCATGCAGAAGCGACGGTCAGCTAGGCACTCTTGGCGCACGTCAAACATAACTTCCTGAATAGCATTAAAGCGTTCAAGCGCATCTTCATGGATATCTGCAAGCTTTTGCGCTTTGGTCTTTCTGGTTGGTGCTTCTTCTGAATCTGCGTATTCTGACTCAGACGGCATTGGCGAAGGGTATGCCACGGTTGGGCTCCTTTTTGTAAGTTGGCTTTTTCTTTTTTTCAATATGCTTAGGATGCATTAATCCCCAAACCAGACGCCTAAACCAAAAGCGTTTAGACTTTGGTGCCTTGCCTAAGAGCTCAAGATACCAACGGTGGTCGAGTTCCGTCTGCTTTGCGTAGATATCCTGGCACAGTCTGTGTAACGCAAAATTATCAAGAGCAGCAATTTCTGCCGGCTTCAATGGTTTGACGTGGAATACCTCAACCATCTCGGTGTACATTCCCAAAAAAACAGCACGGTCACGAGTAGCCTTTGGTCCTTTGTTATGGATAATCATGCCGATACATTAACTCCACTTGCTCACTGTTGGCAAGGGTTTAGCCCTTACGAGCTCTTTGTGGTTGTCTTTTGCCATATGCATTAGCAGATACCGTGCTGCGTCAATGCCATGGTTAAAAGCATCAATGGGTTCCGGCAGGAACTTACCGTTCTTGTCGGCCTTCCAAGTGTAAGCATAGAACTCCTTAATCAGGTTTCTAGACTGCGGCGTGATAAATATCTTCTTGCCTAACATAAAGTCTAGTCCGAATCGTATGCTGTCTGGGCCTTTCTTGGCGGCGTGGATATTCCAGCCAGCACGGTGTAAATCTTCTATAGATTTGGGCTCCGATGAATCGGCAACTATAAAAGCAGTGGACGACACTTCACGTCCACGCATGAGCCCAGAAAGATCAGAGTTGGTTAGGTTGGTCTGGTATATCTTTTCATCTAGATAGACCTCCTCGCCCCGAGTCCACACATCAATCAGCGCCGCAGGGTCGCTACTGAAACCAAAGTCGAGCCCGTATCCATAACGTTTGGCGTTCTCTGGTATGTCTGACTGAGAGAAAGACTTGAACACAAGTCCCTCTGTAACGCCCCATTCACCAAGAGCGTAAACCTGTCGTGCAGTTCCAGTCAGGGAGTTTAGGCGCTCCTTATAGGCTTCGTCTATGAACCTGTTATCAAGGTATGTTGTCTTAACTATCGTGCAGCTTTTGATCTGTGCGTCGATGAAGTACTGCTTCAGCCAGTGAAAAGAACTCACGGGGTTAAACGACACCGTGATCTGGAAGGGAACCTCAGACATACCGCGCAAACGTAGGTCCAGCTGCGTTAGGTCGTCCTGCTCAAACTCGTTTGCCTCTTCCATCCAGACGGCTTGCAGTATGCCCGTCTTGAAAGTGATAGACTTTATCTTGTCTTGGCTGTCGAGCCCAAGGAAAAGGGCTTGGTTACCGTTTGGTGCTGTTATGGTCATGTCGGTCTTGTTCACCGTGAACAAGCCTTCCATGTTCCATTGTGAAATGACCTGGTTCATTAGGGCAAAGGTCGAGAACCGGTTGGTCACAGCAAACTTTCTAGTTATTAGTAGGTTGTATCCTGATACTGTCAGCAGCCTGAAAACAAAGCGTTGCGCTATGAACATGGACTTGCCCGAACCTGATCCGCCAAAGATTACGTTGAAGCGGTCCCAGTTGGCGTACAGTGGTTTGTATATATCGTTTGTGCAGTCGTCCAGACCTGACCAGTCAACCTTAGTCATTGTTTCACGAAGGCCGGCACACCGACATTTATGACCTGTAGAGAGCCTTCTAAGTTTGCATCAATCTGTTGGGTGGCCTTGCCATAGCCACGATCAAGGATAACCTCGGACGCCTTAACTCGATCCGAGTCCTTTCCGTTTGCCATGACATCGGCCAACGTCTTTAGAGCTTCTGGCGCAAGACTCTGAAACGCTCTTTTAAGCTCCTCGGGCATTTTTGGCCGGCCACCTGGATTTCCTGTATAGCCAGTTTTTCCTACTGGGTTTTGAGCTGTCATTGTGCTTGCCTTCTGTTCTTACGGTCGTTGCTTTCAAGCATCGTGGGTATCCTGGCGCTTCTTGAAAGCAATTCCGTCATTCGATCATTTGTTGTGAGATTGGTTTTTGCCTTGATTAGAAGCTCTTCTTTGGCAGGTATGACATTGCCAGTGGGTTTGGAGCTTTCTCTCCAATTAGGCTTGAGCCCTGGGATTGTGCCGGCATCACCCCATCCGTACTGTTTTGAGGCATCTTCGTAGACTTGCTGTAGTCTTGGCCCAAGAATGTCTGTAGCCCATTGGAGTATATCGGATCGTTCTGCTTCGCTGATCCTAGATCGATAACTTTCACCTTGTGTCTCCTTTGTCCAATCGTTCTTAATCAATTTACCATCAGAATTGAAATCTTTAAACCTTAACGTTTCTTCAGAGGGATGCGTTTTTGCCCAATCGTTTGCAGCTTCCTTAAATATTTTAAGTCCTTGCTTGTTATCGGTCAGACCAAAGTTGATAAGCCGCATACCATCTGGTGTTGAAACCATGGCAGATTTGTCAATCCAATCTGTCAAACCTGACGTTTGCATTTTGCCATCAAGAATTGTCCAAAGGTCTTTCGATTCAATATCGGTCAAAGGTCTGCCAACTTGCATATCCAGACCGTTGTTGTCGCCTTTGTTTGCCTTCCAAAATGGTCGATGATATCCAACTGAGTCTTGTCGTAGCATTATACCCAAAATAGAACTATATACATCAAGAAGCTTTTTTTGAGCCGGATCAATGGTAAGAGTTTCGCCTTTGATCTTCTTTGTTGGAGCCATGACAACGTCAGTCTGGCTGCTGGGTGAAACATTCCCTTCCCATACTTTTGGCGCAAGCGTATCACCACCACGCAAAATACCAAGCTTTTGAGCCAACAGATCGTTTCCATTGTCATCCAGAAGTGCAGAAGCGATAGACTTTTGAAATTGCAATTGCTCATGGAAAGGTGCGGCGTGAATACCAGGAAGTATGTTTGTAGAAACTCCGGGTCGCGTCTCCCATGAAATCTGCCCCATGTTTCTTTCAAGACCATCTGCAAAGTCAAACTTGGCGGCTGCCGTGTCGGACTTGGTTACGGTATGAGCCATAGCATGGTCTATCCAATTTTGTCTGTGAGCTTTGTCATTTAGAATAACCCGAACCTTCTTTCCATTACTTCCAATGTCAAATCTAATCCAGCCGTTCTTTTCTGAAAGAGCTTCTGTAGCAGCCTTGACCAGAGGATTTTCTTGCCGTGCTTTCATAGCAACCCAGACAGCAGCCTGAAACTGCTGCGGTTCCCAACCAAGTTCCTTAGCCATCTTATTGGACTCGTTCTCGACAAAACGGTATTGAGCAGCTGTTGGTGCATCAGAGTCAAAACCAAAAGCGCGCATCATCCACATATCGACTGTGACTCCCTGCTTTTCAGCAGCTCCGAATCCCTTGGGGTCAATAACACGCATCAGGTTGCGATAAAAGTTGTTGGTCTTTTCGCCGCCCCATGCTTCATCTTTACCTAGCACGTTTGTAGCGGCGTCATTTTGGAACTTGGTCTTGACCCTAATATCTCCCTCACCGTGGTGTTGCGCCCAAGCTTGAGCACCAAAGGTGGAGTTTGCGTTTACCTTGGCCTGTGGAGAATAAATAGCAAGTGTGGCTGCAAGCTTCCTAGCTAGATCCACGCTTCCACCCACCATCTTTAAAATGGCCTCACCTGAACGCTCATACCACATCTTACCATATTCACCTTCAACAGCAAGTTGCATCACTCGTTTGCGAAGGTTTGGCAGTTTAGCGGGTGTGTTGCCTATAGCAGGTGCTCCTATGTATTGACCTTTCCTATCACCAGATTTGTATCTGATGTTTTCTTCTACTTTTCCAGCACGGGAGTATTTGTTGTCTGCTCCTTCGAGAATAGCCTTAACCTGGGGGGCCGAGGTTGATGTAAAGGTAATTTTGCCATCACCAGCTGTACCTTGGAAATTGGCCGGCAACAAAGACCTTATCTCGTCTGGGTCGCCTATCAGGCTTAGGTTACCTTTCTTGTCAACCTTGAACTTGTAGCCACCATAGGGCTCTTGTACTGTGTTACTGACTATTTCCTGAATAGGTGTAAGATTGGCAGGTAGCTCAACCTTAGCCATGACAGGATCGGAGGTCTTGAATGGAGTCATCCCAGGATCACCACCACGGTAAACCATTGGGACTCCCTGCATCCCTTGGGGGATATTGTCTTCGACTTGGAATCCCAACTTTTCGTAGTACTTAACCAAGTCTTCTTGATCCATCTTCCCCTCACCGAATGGGTCGGCAGAAAGTCGGATAGGAAGATCCCTGTCAGGGCCATTTAGAATCTTGCTGATCTCATTCTTGACAAGAGTCTCTCCGACCTTCTTTCCTCTAAGATCCTTGGGTACGAAAACCTTCTCGATGAGATTGTACTCTGGCCCGAAAGACTCATTTCCTTCTGCATCCCATATCGGATCAGCGTTCTTACCAGATGAGATGTATGCGCCTTCTGGCGGTTCATACGCCTTGCCACCCTTCCTCATGACAGGATCAAAGGCCCCTTCGTTCACAACCCAATCTGGTAAAAGACCGGTCTTTTGGTCAGCGTAAATTGTTTCACCCTGCTTGGCAGTTCTATTGGTAGCGCCGTGAGGTCCATAGTTAACCCAAGAGTTTTGTCCTCTGGTCTCGGTAGTCATGGCCCTTCGGGCTTCAGGGGAGTACATGGCACTGTGAGCTCTCCACGCGTTCTCCTCGCCATCGGCTCGAAAGCCTACACCTTCCTTGACGTGACCAAAATAATCATGGACACCGCGGAATATGTCGTTGATGGTGGCCGGCTTACCGTTCCATACTTCTCCGGACTGGGCAAGCAGCGGATTGCCAGATATGTCTGCGGCGCCAGACCCAAAGCCTGCTTCGGTAGGGAATACCCACATATGATTGTTCTTACGAACGTCTTCGGTCATCTCTCTAGGATTGCCATGATATGGGTCAGGAAGTGAAGGATCTAAGAACTCAAACTTCACGCCTGAATCCTTAATTGCTTGGTACTGTGCCATGGTTTCTTTAGCCATAGCATTGTAAGCCGTCTTTACCTGAGGATCGTCTGGAGAGTGGGACATCTTGTCGTACTCAGCAGCGATTCGTTCTGCACGGGCAGGCTCAACTTTCTGATACGTATTTGGTGGAGTGTAGGGAATACCTTGGCTTTCCATGTAAGTATTAGCGACTTCTTTTGCCGGCATATGAGCCGAAGGTACTATTTGTTCGTTACCGACAGAAATGGGTTTTCTTGGGAGACCGAGGAGGGAACCATCGGCTTCTCTGGTTGCCTCTGATACCGCCCTATCCGATTGCGCCAAAACCCCAGAGCTTCCTCGTAGGTCTCCTGATCCTGATAGTTCTCTTTGACTGGCATCTGATAACTTTCGTGCACTTTGTTCCTCCAGATATTTCGTTAGGTCTTCTGCCAATTTTGGCGATGTCTTAGAAATTTGCTGTAAGGCTTTCCCAAAAGGAAGTGCAGCAAGTGTGCCTACACTTACTACGTCAAGACCTTGTCCAGCATTTCCTGTTTGAAGTGCAGTAGCAACTCCTCTAGGCACCGCCTGCTCCGCTGCTGCAACCATGAAGGATCCCGCGCTCGGAGCGCCGCTAGCATACTTGGCCGCGTTGAAAAGGCCGGTGGCAACTTCCTTTGCATTGAACGCCTTTGCAGCGTAGCCACCCATTTTAAGTATCGCACCGGTAGGGATTGCCATTGAAGCAATGTCTCCGACAACGCTGCCATAACCGTATCCAGGGTTTTGTTTCTTCCATTCTTCAAGTGCTCGTCTCTGCTCTGGGCTTGATGTGGCAGTCACAATTGCTTCAGGCAAACCTAGTGCTGCCGAGTTTAGCGCACCAGCAAGACCTGCCGGCGTAGCCGTCTCTTTGACAACTTGACCGGCTGTTGGGTCAGACATATGTGCAAGGGCAAAAGTGACTGCTCTCTGTCTATCCTGTTCAACCAGGCGCTGAATGTTTTCGGGCGACTCGCCCATGTCCTGAAGATTTTGTATCTCCTGTGGAGATAATCCAGTATCGACAACGCCAAAGCGCTTTCCATAAGCAGCAAACACTTGATCGGCCTGTTCTTTAGAGAACACCTTGGGATTGGCAGGAGTTGCATTGGCAGACCTTTCAGCAGCAATACGGCTAGACCTAGCAAGATCCTCTTGTCTCTTCCTCTGGACAGCTAGGTCGTAGGAGTTCAAAGGTATGCTTCGAAATGGATTAAAATCTCCCATTGACGCCTCTTTCTTTCGTGTTCTGACGAATAGCATACGGCCAGCACCTATCCGTGGTCAAGTCATCTTTCCATTCACGATATATTCATTTCATCATTCCATTCGCGTCATCTTCATTTCATCTTCATTTCACTTTATTCCTTACCGTGCAAAGAGATCACTCCATTCACGCCACTCATTTCATGTTTTTCTACTCTCCTTGTACTTTATACACCCTTTTCTTCTTATAAAATAATTTATCTACCTTATATAGGAGTAATATGGAATGAGTGACGCCACTTGTTACATTGTAACGAATTAGATGGAATGATCGATGGAATGAAGAGCCAAAAGTGACGTGAGTGAAATGATTATTTGAAGAAATTGGGTCAAGTCTTGACCTTTCGCACTGTTAATCAGATAATACCAGCATCCGTTAGCTGGTGACTGTCGGGTGACTCCGGTCGCATCTGGGGTATATGATCAAGAGGCTTTGAGAGAGATGCCCCCTATGCGAAGGGGAAACGGGTTCACCACCCGGGCATCTCCCTCAAAGCCTTTTTCTTTTGGGGAGGGCTTATGGGTTTACTGATTTCCATAAATGGTGTGTACCACCAGCAAACCAGCGTCGGCAACTTTGTCGTACGCTCTATTGGGGACGCAGAGGAACTGCGGAAACTTGTATCTGAGTCAGACTGGTCGCCGATTATTTTTCGTGACGGCATTCGCCATGGTGATAACTTTCTTGAGGCCACTACCTTGGCCGTGGACGTGGACAACACAGGCCCAGACCAAATGTCAATTTCCGAGTTTTCCTTGGCATTTGCTGAGGTTGAGCATTACATCTTGACGAGCAAGAGCCACCAGAAGCCCAAGATGAGCAAGAAAGTGCTTTGCCCCCCTGCTGACCGTTACCACGTCTGCTTTCCTTTGGCCGAGGGCATCAAGAGCGCCGCTGATTATCGGAGCAGGGTTGAGGCCCTGATAGAGCAGTTTCCAGCTATAGACGCCGGAGCCAAAGACGGCGCAAGGTTCTTTTTTGGTTACATTGACACTGAAGTATTCTATAACCCTGGAAAGCCTTTAACCGTAGTTCCACGTCAGCAGCCGATATTGCCTGAAGCAAAGCCATTTCCGGCCCCCGTAGCCCAAGCCCCATCGGTGAGTCCCGAGGCCCCGGCAAGCACAAAGCCCAAGAGTAGACTCCATGCTATGGAAAAGGTTGAGTACTACGAAGACGATGACCAGCTCAACGCCAAAATATTTGAGGTACTACAAGAGGCCAGCAAAGCCGGGGCCTTTGATGAGCGTGAGGCTTGGATAGATTGCGGGATGGCCTGCAAGGCTGCTGGGTTTTCTTTTGAGCAGTGGATGTCGTTGTCCTGGGCAAGCGAACCATCTGCCGAGAACCGGAGCCGGTGGAACGGGTTCCGGTCCGACAGGCATACACGCGGGACGCTGATCCATTACGCACGGCAGTTTTCTCCCGGCTTTTTGACCAAGAGGACGGCTTTGTCAGCCTATTCACCCGAGACCTTTGTCATGAGCGAAGCCAAAGCTTCCTTGCGTTTGGCTATGCCCCACACCTCTTGGTATCAGCCTCACTTGATCACAACGCGCAAGAAAAACACCGAGACCGGCCAGATGTACGAGACTCACAAGCCATTGGCCACCCTGGCTAACCTAGAGGCCATGCTGGCCTTTTACGGTATCTCGGTGCGTGAGAACTTGATGAAGCATGAGGTCGAGACCGTGATACCAGGCGTCGACAAGGCCGAGGGAAAGCACGAGAACGCTTCCTTTGCTGATCTGTTGTCAATCTGCGTCATCAACGGTTTTCCTACCGAAAAACTTAAAGAGTACATAATCAAGATTGCGCACCAGAACTCTTACCATCCGGTGAAAGACTGGCTTGAGGTACTTCCTTCATGGGACAAGGTTGACCGCATTGAGCAGCTACTTGACGAAGTAATTGTGCTTGATAAAACCAAGACCAGCCGGGATCTGGCTATGCTATTTTTGCGGAAGTTTTTTATTGCCTGCGTTGCTAGTGTGCTAGAACCTCGCTTCAGATCCAGAGGAGTGTTGACCTTTCAAGGCAAGCAGGAGATCGGCAAAACCGCCTTCTTCCGTTCGATCATGCCCCAAGAGCATTATGCCGATTGGTTCAAGGACGGCCTGCACGTTGACCCAAAAGACCGTGACTCAGTACACCGGGCCTGTTCTCGTTGGATGGTGGAGCTTGGAGAAATCGAGGGCCTTTTCCAGAAAGAGCAATCGGCCTTGAAGGCTTTTCTCACCAGCGACGAAGACGTGCTGCGCTTACCCTATGAGTCAAAAGCGGAGAGCTACCAGCGCCGCACAAACTTCTGTGCCTCTGCCAATGACGGGGCTTTCCTCAACGACCCCACCGGTAGCAGCCGGTTCTGGGTACTGGCGGTTATTTCGGTGGACTATCAGCATAGCCTAGACGTGTCCGGCCTGTGGTCACAGGCTCTTGAGTACTACCGATCTGGTGAGGAGTGGTGGCTGAAAGACGGCGAGCGTGAGGCTTTGTCCCTGAACAACTCTCAATTTCAGGAAGTTGACGCATACCAGGAATTGATTAAAATACACTTTGACTTTGAAACTTTGGCTCTTGGCGGTAAGACTGTCCTGATGTCGGCCACCGAGGTAGCGATAGCTTGCGAATGCAAGATGGCCGGCCACAAGGATAGCCGAGGCATTGCCAAGGCTCTCAGATCGATGGGCATCGAGATTGGATACATGGCAAACCGTTCGATGGGCTTTCATATGCCAGTGAAGCAATCCAGCAGCTACAATCCTGCCCACAATTACTCTGAAAGAAGTTTTTAAACATTTTGTTGACTTATACTACAAATGATTTTATGCTTTGCTACAGAATAGGAGTATGTGTAATGATTGACGAAAGTTGGATGTTTGAACAAAAATCTAGTGAAAATATCACTGGTATTTTCCAGCTGTCGTTCTGGTACACCGAAGAAGAAATTGCGGAATATGATTTCCGCTTTGAGACCAAATATATGGACTGCCGACAGGAGACGGCGGCCAAAAATCAAAACCCAATTTTTTAAGGAAGCAACATGAAACCTTTTGAGTCACAAACGTCATCTACTTACGAAAAAGCCCCTGAGGGCCAGCACATTGCCAAATTGATCGGCATTATCGACGAAGGCACCCAACGCTGGGAATATGCCAACGAAGAAAAGACCGGCCAAAAAATATACTTGCAGTTTGAGGTTTACCCAGAAGATGAAAAAGGCAACGTCTTAAAGACCCAAGCCAACGAATACTTTACCATCGGCGAGGAGTTTACTTCGTCGCTTTCCGAGAAATCTAATTTAACCAAGTTGATCACTGCTTGGCGTGGCAAGCCCTTGGGAAAGGAAGATTATCCTTTTGACTTTAGCCGTATGCTGGGCAAGTTTGCTTTGATTTCTGTAGCCCACAGGCCATCCGCTGACGGGACAAAAGTGTACGCCAACCGTGCTGGTATTGGCCCTGTTCCCCGCAAGCTTTCGGTAGACTCCGAAGGCAAGTCCATTTTGCATGATTCTGGCACCAAGTGTTTCTTTTTTGACCTTGATGCTGAAGACTGGCCATCCATGCTGGACATTTACTCAAGCCGACTCTGGAGAAACATCCAGATGAAGATCAACTTAAGCCCTGAGTACGCACGAAGGAATGGCACTGCCCCTTTGTCGCCTCCTACTTTCAGCAGTGGTACGACATCTTTGGCGCAACCGAAAGCTGGGAGCCAGATTGGCAAGACCGCCAACGATGATTTTGAGGACGACATTCCTTTCTAGTTAACTAGCCCTTGGCACCGGGGAGCAGGTGCGTGGGTCTTGCCGGTGACTCGACCGGTTTTTTTTATGGAGAAATTATGCAGCATTGGCAACAGCAAGCCCGCAACCGCGCCTTGACTGACAAGCGCAAAGCACACAAGCAAGGCGCAGCGATAGTGGACTACATGAGGAAGGCAGCAGATGACAGGACAAAGCAAGACGAAGTTCCGCAGGACGATCACCTGGCGAGCATTTCGGTCGTTGATCATCAAGGCGAGAGGATGCCGGTGCGAGCTGTGTGGACGGACGAAGACGTCCCGAGGTCTTGATCTGCACCACCTTACCCCGGCGGTTTACAGCCTGCTGGAGCCAGAGCGTTTCCGGCTGCTTTGCACCGGGTGCCACGAGCTGGTGGAGTCTTTTGTCTTTGTCGCCAAGTCCATGCCAAGGGCCGAATCGTTTCAAGCGTGGGCCGGGGATTTTTTGCCGAGAAAGGGGACGGATCTCTAAAATCTCTACAAAATAAAGTATTGACTTAAAGTACAATCCATGGTACAATGATACAAGAGGTGGAAAAATGAGTGTAAACGAACTGATTGCCAAGGTTTCGCGGATGTCCGAAGATGCGGACAAAAAGTACCTGGATTCGCTGGACGGGTTTGGCGACCTTGCCAAGGCCAAGCAGGAAGCTGACGACCTTGACCGTCTAGTCGATATCCTGACAGGCATTGTTTCGGAGGAGTAGTCATGAAAGAACACCTGAAGCCGTTCTGTGTTGTCCGGGATGACGGGTGGATTTACTCCTTCAACAAGACCAGGGAGTTGGCCGAGAAGGTTGTCCGTGATCTGGTAAAGTTTTCCAAGTCAACCTACCGGGTCGAACATTCCCCCGGTACGCCTGACCGGTGGTTCAAGTAATGGAAGTTATTGAGATTGGTCAAGCAGTTGCCCGTGATCTCATCATGACCAAACATTACGCTCACCGGATGCCGACGATTCAACGGGCCTTTGGACTTATGGAAGATGGAAACTTGGTTGGTTGCGTCACTTTCGGACAACCTGCCAGCCCTAATGTCATTCTGTCAATCCTTGGTCGCGGGACTGATGTGTCAATGATGGAACTAAACCGGCTAGTAATCACCACTAAAACAAAGAACGCCGCCAGCTTTCTTGTCGGGGGAGCGATCCGAAGACTACCCAAGACGATGGTATTAGTATCCTACGCTGACAAAGGTGTCGGTCACGTTGGGTATGTGTACCAGGCCACCAACTGGCACTATTGGGGCGAAACGAAGGAACGAACTGACATGGCATCAGAATCAGGTCAACACTCGCGCCATTCCATGGGCGACCCGTCTAGGCGGGTAAATAGGTCGGCCAAGCATCGGTATTGGCTTTGTCGTGACAAAAAAACAGAGAAAATGTGCAAATGGCAGAAGTTGCCTTATCCAAAGGGCGAAACAAAAAGGCATGACTTTGCACAAAACACTGTTGACTTATAGGTCAATCTGCCGATACTAAGGTACAGGGGGAAATTATGAAATACAGAGATATGGCTGGCATTTTTGCAATTTTAGCGGTAGGCGCGTTTTTCATTGTTATTACGGTTGTTTTTAACGCAGCCTACACCGCGCAACTCAGGGAGATATTCAAATGATGGTGCAATCCTTACACAGGGACGCTTGGCGGGACTATACGCGGGTCAGACTGAGCGATGTGCAGTTTCAGGTGATCTACGCGCTGCTGAAAGACAAGCCGGTTTTGGCACCCAGCATGGGGTACATTGTGAGGCCGAACATGACGCCGTTTGATTTTCAGCGGGTCAACCATATTCAGATTGTTTCCGAGGTGTTGTCATGATGCCCACCCTCAAGGTTTGGCGTCTGGCCAAGGGCCTGACCGTGCTTCAAGCCTCAGAGCTTTTTGGTGTGACTTTCAAAACGGTGTACAAATGGGAGGCTGGGGTGTTACCCAGAAGCATCCCTCTGCTGGCCCGCATCGAGCTGGTGACCGGCATGACTTTGCACGAGCTGTTTCCTGAATATTTCAATCCGCTTTAACCTCGGGAGGGTGACAGGTCGGAACAGACGGCCATTTTTTAGGGGGATTTATGACTGACCTGACAAGCCTTATCCGGCTGGTGGTCGAGAGGCACGGCAAGCTGCCAAGCGTTGACTGGATCAGTCGCACCGGCAAGGTGACGGTAGGCGAGGCGCAACAGGCCCTCGATTCCTACACCGTTCAAGAAGCACCCTTTCAACAGGCCGTAGAGGCCCCTACAGAAGCCCCTGTTCTAGAGGGAGATAAGGTGACCACCAAGGCCCTTGGACACGTCCACGGCGTGCCTATGACAGTCCTGAGGTGGATTGCCGGGGTTCTAGCCACCGGGGCAATAGTTCGGGCCATGTTCTACGCCTTTGGGTGGTTTCACACTGGTGGCGATGAAGTACTCAGTTGGCTGATGAGCGGGTTGGTTGTCGGTGTAACCGTGGTCATGCCCCAGATGGCCGTGATCCTTTTCCGCAATGGCAGTACCTGGCTCAGTGCCTTGGCCTTTGCCCTGACCGGCGTAGTGATGGCGTTCTCGATGCTGATGACAGTGGGCGGGATCTACAACCAGAGGACGGCAGAGTACAACGCCCAGCAGAAGGTGCAGGACGCCGACCAGCAGGCCGAGCGCAAGCTGGTGGCCCTAGTGGACAGGGAGAAACTGCTGCACCAGCAGATCGACTCTGCGGTGCGGGAGCAGGCACGGCTGCAAAAGGTTCTTGACGGATTTTCCCCTACCGATCAAAGTTTGCCAGCAACCCAGCGCAGGCTCGATGCCCAGACCAAGCGGGTTGACGGCCTGCGCGGTGACCTGGTGGCCGTGGGTTCCGACAAACTGGCCGTAGCGGTCAAGGGTTCCCCTCGGTTGGACTTCTTCGACTGGATTGCAGAATTACTGGGTTGGAGCCGTGGAGCCGTGGAACTAGCCTTTGCGATCATACCCGCGGTGGTGATTGATGTGGCTGCGCCTGTGCTTTTGTTCGTTGTGTTTTTCCTCTGAAAACCTTTTTACGATTGTGTATTGACGTATAGTACAGGTGACCCCATAATCTATTACAGAGAGGAGATAAAGAAATGACCAAAAGCCAGTCGAGAGTTGTAAAGTTCTACGCTGATCGATACAAAGCTAAGGGGGTCATGGTCGAGATGATTGACAGGACTGTGTGCCTTTCAATTGGATCGGGGGCTTTTTCAAGGATCGTTTTTGTTGGCCCAAAAGGTAAGACAAGAGAAGCTTGACTTCCGACCTTTGCCACCTTCGCAAGAGGGTGGTGCGGGGCGCAAGCCAATAGGGGGGTGCGGTGAGGCTGGCAGAGGCCGTGGTCGAGGTGACCCACCGCAACCTTATTTTAAAAGGGGGATACGATGTACATACACGAAGATTATGTTTTTAGGCATACCAAGACGATGGTTTTTGAGGTTGAGTCAGATAGGCTGCAGGGCGATGTCGTAAAGGTCACCGTTTTGATTTCCGTTGATGGCGATCAGGTCAGCCACATGATCAAGTCGGTTGTCGACTGGGACGGTCTCGACATTGGCCTGCTTGTCGGCGATGATATCGATGTGGTCGACAAGACCAACCGGGCCTTGATTGATTTTTACGCAGAGAGCGGATCAAGAATCAGAGAGCCTTACCTAATGCGCATTTCAGGAGACAAATCATGGTAACTAAAGCGAAACTTTACGAGCTAGTTGGCGCAGCCATTGGCGCAGCGTCTGCCTTAGGCTGGAAAAATGGTGCCGAAGATTTTAGGAAGGTTTTTCTGGGAGACTACTCTGGGGTTCCCCAGTCCTACACAGATGCCATTGTCGACCTTCAAAACAGCCTGGTTGACCAGATCATGGCACTGGCCGAGGACAAGTAGTGAGCCTACTCCTTGCATCCATCATCTTGTACTCCAGCCAGACCGGAGTGCCGGTGGGGATAGCGAGGGGCCTCATGATGAGCGAGTCGGGGGGCGACACTACAGCCGTCTCCCGAACCGGGGATCTTGGTGCTTGGCAACTTAATCCACGATACCACGATTATTTCCGCTGGCGTTTTAATGCTGGTTGGGAGTTCCATGAGCAGAATGTCGAGGCGTCCAGCAGGATAGCTCTACGGTATCTGGCTTCATTGCACCGGCAGTTTGGCACTTGGACTCGGGCATTAGAGGCGTACAAATGTGGGCCTTATCGCAAAATTGAGGATATACCAGAGCATATCAAAAAGCTCTGTAGAAAGATTGTAAGGGAGGGATTGAAATGATGAATAAATGCAGGGAAGAGTTTGAGAAGTGGCGGGAACCCCAAGACATCGGTACGCAGTGGTGGACGATATGGCAAGCTGCATGGAACGGCCGCCAGCCCGAGGCCAAGCCCCCGACTGTCGGGTACAGTAGGGAGCAGATGGAAGACGCACTACGGCATTTCATCGGCCCATTCCGGTCAATCGACATCGAGTACTACATGAACTCCCTGACCACCACCGCCGCCGATCCGGTTCCTACGGTGGACGAATTGGCAGAGGCCATGTACCAAGACAACACGGCATTGCTAACCAACGTCGAGGCGAGATACATAGCCAAGGTAGTCCACAAACTCCTAACCAAAAGCCGAGGTGGGGCATGAGTGAACACGAAGCCATCGAAAAAGAGACAGTGCGCCTGCTGGTGGAAGCGCTGAAGGTTGCCCACACCGAGGCAGTGTCAATGAGCTTTGGCTCGACCAAGCACCGGGAAGATTGCCCAGTCTGCAAACTAATCAGGAAGCACGACAAATGAAAGATTTGTTAGTTAGTACTTGGAACAATTTCAATCAATCCACCGGCTTGCAGTACAACAGAGAGCCAGGTACTGCACCGCTTGCTAAGAAGCACCAGATTAGCTGGAACGGCTATCCTCTGCCAGTTGGCCTGCGGATCACCGATCTAGACTTTTCGACCACACCAATGGCAAACGGCCAGCTCAATTGGGATCAGGTTGACGTGCCGAGGTCGCTGCGATATCCGCAAAAGAAGGTGAAAAAATGATTATAAAGCTTGAGTTTGGGGAAGAAGAAACCGGCGATGCAATGAATGCGATGCAAGCCGGTGCCATGAAGATGGCCGCCTTTGACTTTGACCAAAGGTTGCGAAGCATCCTCAAGTACGATATGTGGCCGTCCGACTGGGACAATTTAAGTAGTGGCGAGATCATAGACAAGGTACGAGCTTTGCACCGAGACTGCTGGGCCGAGGCCGGGGTTGCTTGGGATGACTGACGAAGAAAAGAAAGCCAAGGCCGAGAAGCAGCGGCTGCGGAACGACAGATATATTGCCAGCCTTAAAGCCGACCCAGAAGCGATGGCAAGGCACAAAGAGAAGCAAGACAAGTGGCGAAAAGAAAACAAAGACAGGATCGCTGCTATTGCCAAAAAGTCCTATGAAAAACGCATGGCCGGTGTGCCACACAAAAAGTCTGGGCCAAAACCAAAAGCCAAGCCGGCGACAAAACCCAAGTCGGTCAAGGTTGCCAAGCCAGCACCCAAGCCAGCACCCAAGCCGGTTTCCAAAGTGCCAATTTACTTAAACCCCAACAAAATTCAGCACGACATTGAGCAAGAGGGTTGGCGAGAGGTGGCCAGATTTGGCGACAGAGGCACCGAGATCCGCGCTTGGATCAAGGGTTTGGTGGTCAGATACGAGCAGATCAGTAACAGACGGTCAACTTATGCGCCACTTTTGTGCGACAAAGGAAGGCGATATAAGACTTTTGCTGAAGCACAAAGGGTGGCTCGTGTGTTATGATGGCTTTCCCAGGAGACACCATGAATAACCCCGATCAGGTACAAAAGCCAGTCAAAACGCCCATTTTGTATCCTATAGGGTACAAAGCCGATGCGTGGGACGATTACGAGCCAGATCCGGTCAAGCTATGCAAGGTGGCAGACCCCGACTGCGAAGCCTGCCAGTAATTACTTGGTTAGTTCTCGGTATCTGTTGCGGGCCGTGTTTTGGCTGCACCCAAGAAGCTTGCAGATCTCGGCTTGCCGTTTGACCGGCCAAAACCGCAAAAGTATTTTGTCCATTTCAGGAGTCCATTCAAAACCTACCGGGCCATATTTTGTGTCTGGTAGGCTTTCAATGGCTCGAAGCAGGCTTTCAGCGTCAATCTTTACCGGCGTGTTGGGCCGAAGTGGTTTAACCTGGTTCACTTGATCACCTCGTAGCGAACCTTGGTTAGACTGCGTATGTCCATGCGTCTGGGCCGGATAATAACCTCGCCGTCATCCATCACTTCAATCAAAACAAATCCCACATCGTAATACATTGTGCGAAGGGTGCGAGGGTACACGCTTCCCTTGGTATCCAGCGGAAGCTCCCAGCACGGCATGGTAAAGGCGGTTTTGTCTTTCACATCCACCCGCGTCCAGTAATGGCAGTGTGACCGGCCTTGAATGTCGGCTTGATCGTGGTCATCGAGCGCAGCTTGCAGCACATCCCTGACAATTTCTTTCTGTACCTGCGTGCCTTGGCCGTAGGGTGTGTCGGATCTACCCACAACGTGCCGGAACTTGAATCGCTTTCCGTTAACTTGAAACCGGGCAGTGTCGGCAATGTCGCAGTCGAAAGCCTTGGCGATTCCCCTTTCGGTGTTGTAGCTGGTGTTAACGTGATACGGAGAGCCGTAGGTGAAGAACCGCTGCTTGGCCTGCACCTGGCGCACGGCCTCTTCAGCCCACTCTGCCTGCTCTTCGGTGTCTGTGGTCAGCAGTCCGATAGAATCTTTTTTGCCCGGGCCGTCGGTGAGATCGCCGTTGACCATGTGGATGTCGACAGGGCCGATAGCAGCGATTTCTGCTTTTCGCCAGTCCCACAAAATCTTTTGTACGTGCTTCAGTTTCCCGGTCTGCTCTGATGGTGGCACCAAACCGAGCAGATTGCCACAGTGATAGTCTCCCTCTGCGAGGATGAGAACGCTCATTTTTCTCCCGATAGTATCAATTTTTGATACTTTCTGTTGGCTTTTGTGGCCTTCGGGCCACGCTTGCGGGAGGCGGAGTCGAACCGCCTCTCTCTGGCTTATGGGGCCAGCAAGGTCACCGTGCCTCTCCCCCGCTATGATCAACTTTTAGGAATCCTAGCCATGGCCTGCTGCACCTGGTCAGTCTTGTCGCTCGAGCTTTGCGAGCTGCCGAAATAAAAATCGGTCACCGTGCCGACTTTCTGGCTCATGGCACCAAAAATAGTACCGATCAGCAGGCTGGCCCAGTCAGGAATCACAACACCGGCGGCGCCGATCCAGCCTACCACTACGATCAGAAGAGCCAATGTAATTACGACGTATCCGATTAAGAAGGTCAAAGCGTAGACCTTTTGCACCGAATTGTCTTTTCCATACAACTCCCGAGCGCTAGCCCTGTCCTGCATATAGCTGGTCTGGGCATCAAAGGCCAGTTTCCGTACCGCCAGGTCAGCCTCAGCCATGGCCTGCTGCAGTTTGAGTTTGTCCTCAGGCTTATCGACAAACTGGCCAACGACATCACCGACACTTTTAACTATCGACCCTACCCCGCCTTCGCCGCCGAAAATTGCGCCTAGCCAGTCCATTAGATTACCTCCATGCGAACGATTTGGTTATCGTGCCACGCGGCCTTGATTTGGTCCACAAGCCAGCGTAGGTCGTCTTGCTTGACGATCTTGATACACCCAAGGGTAGTGGAGCTTGTGCTGTGGTGAAGGCCGTAGCCCCAGTCCTCAGCAGTCCCATCGGGTGCGCCAATTTTTTGCTTGTCATTGACTATTTCCAGTTTGTAAACCGGCACCGTCTGGTGCGCATTGGTAGCTAGGAAGAAAGGGTACAAGTAGGGTTCCGTTGGCGTGCCATCGGCTTTCTTTTTGTCGTGGGCTACCACATCGGTAATGTACCATTGACCCGCAGGGAATTGCCTCGGGTAGTAGGGTTTGCCGTTAGCACCAGATTGCGTGGTGGAAAACACGACTTCGCTTGAAGTTCTAAGGCCGTTAAGCTCGTTTCTGACGTTGTTGGTCACGGTAATGTCACGACCAAAGGCGGTCATTTTGACGGCCTTTTTATCAAAGCAAATCTGCGACTTAGACATCGTTTGTCCTCCGGTTTGGAAGCCTCGAAAGGATCTCCTTGAGTGAGTCTTCAATAGAACTCATCCGACGATCAAAGTCAGTAAACTGGGTAGTGATCTGGGTAACTTCGTTCTTGACTGCGTAGAACTCTGAGTGTTCTGAAGCATTATGTTGCCTATCCTCCGCTGATCTTTGTTCTATATTCTTGATGCGTACATCCATCTGGCCGAAGTAAAATACAAATCCTCCGATTGTAGCAAGGAAGCCAAAGATCGTTATCGCCAGTTCAATGCTCATATAATCTCCAATCCTGTGATGTATGCGCTCGGGTCGTGATACTTCGCCATGTCCCACCAGCCAGCAGGTCCAAACTGGACGCTGTGACCTACATGGGCAAACCCCATCCAAGCGAAAGGCGAGTGCTGTACAGGGTCGCGTCGATGGTTGTAACGTGTCAGCGTGATGTTCTTGCTGACGGTGAGCCAGTTATCGTAGGTGGCCCCTGCGACCCAACCAAAGACCCGTGGCGTGGCAAAGGCGTGGCATTCAATTGGGATACCAAGGTCGGACAATGCTCTGGTGGCGAGTGTTGCGTGTGCGCTCCCCTGCGAGAACCCTGTGATGATCAGCAGGCTTGGCTTGGCATCAGCGATCTGCTGTCGAACCTCGTCCTCGACCGACTCCCACTCGCGAAGGAATCCCTCATGGACTCCACCCACCTTCTTGATGTCGAAGTTCCTGAACCAGTCTGCCCCATTCCTTGCCCATGCACCAATGTCCTTGTCGTTGAAGTACAGGTCGCCAAGGGTGGGGCCGAAGGAGATCAGCAGGGTCAGCGAGGAACGGTAGAAAGTCACAAGTCGGGTGTCGTCCTTGATCTGGTGGACTTGCTGGAAGCCCTCGGGGGACTGGTTCAGGGTGGAGCGGAAGAGTTGGGTTAGGGTCATGAGCCAATCCTTACAATCTGGATTCTAGATGTAGCATATACAAGATTTGCGGCAGTAATATCTCTAACGTCTATGTATTCTCCAGCTAGAAGTCTAATATCTGTAGTTCCAACTGCCTGACCAGTACCAGCACCAGAATTATAAGCAATAATACTTTGGATTGGAGTTGTGGTAGCTCCACCCTTTCTTAGTTCATACAAATTAACTGATGTTGCCTGAATGTTAACTTTGACTGAATACATCCCAGCAATTGGAGCTGTGAACTTCCAAACAGTAGCACCAGTAGTAACGGCACTATGCGTATCTTCTGCCTTGGTAGAAAAGTTAATTGCAACATTTACTGCCGCCGCATCTGCACTATAGTAATCAGCCCTCACCACCGGAGGAGTCTCAGCCATGTTCCCGTTGGACACCTTGCGGACACGCCATTTGACACCTGCCGTATTGGCACCAGACCATGCAAAACCAGCGACACCGTAGCCAACCCCTGAGGATACACCCGAATAAGTGCCAAACGATATTTGTACATCGTTAGTTCCTACCTTTTTGAGTAGCCCAATACCATATGTATATGTATTCTGTGTAGAGTACGCACCGTCTATATTAAAGGTTGCAAAGTCTGAATACCCAAGCGATGCGTCTGACCACACAACACCGTCTGGGGATAGTTCTAGGGTGATCTTGTCAGTTAATTGTATAGGCCTCTGGAAGTGGACCTGCCTCTTCAGTCCGGCTGTAATTGCACCAAAACCGTTTCCAGAGGGACCGTATCCGAAGCTAGTAGTGTCATTTGTAGTAGCATTAGTTGAAGTATTATAAGCATACTCCGTAAAATCCGTCGCCAAGTTGATGTTGGTCGTCCACTGGGCGATGGGGACGGTAAAGGAAATCGAGATGAAGTCGAGATTAGCCCAAGTAAACGGAATCGTTGCATTCCACCCAAGTTGTCCGTTTGGCCCATAAAACCCGCCTCCGTCCCACGTTCCTGACCAGTTTGTGCTACCAGCCTTGGTTCCGGTTATTGGGAATGCTCCAATAATACTGCTGGCAGTCAGCCCTGACGGAAGAACCGATGCAAGCGCAAGGGCAAGAGTTCCTGTCCCTGCCCCACTCGCCAAGTATTTCCCTTGGAACTCTAGCGAGTTCCCTACCCTTCGATACGATGAAGCGGCCCATGATCCGGGAAGGTTGGTGATATTCACGCTGGGCGTATAGCTCGTCCACCCCCCCACCGCCGCCGCATTGGGGATTACCTGGGGGCCGAGGACAACCGAGTCAAGGTTCATCAATAGGGCATTAGCGTTGGTCGTGGTAAATTGGAAAATAATTCGGTATACACGGTTTGAAGAAGGGATGAACGTACCAAAAAAGTTTGCTGGTCCTCCAACAGTAGCATCAAGAGACGATGCAGACATGGGAATTAAATTTGAACCGTTAACGTCCCAAATGAACACCGAAAGATCACCCGAAGTGTAGTTTGTTGTGGGTGTCCTGTAGCTGAAAGTAAGTTGAAGGGTACGAACAGTATCTTCAAGATCAATCGTTATATTGTTTGAGTAAACAGTTGAACCACGAACGTCTCCTGCATTTTTATTAAGAACCAAAGACCCTGTTCCGGCCAATGGTGTTGCGTTATCAATTGTCAGTGCGGAAAAACCTGTAGTGCCACCGCCAATACCGCCAGAGATTGGAACGGTAGTTCCTGAATCTTTAGAAAGATTCCAGCCGGCGGTAGTACCAGACTCAAAATCTGGAGCAGCAACGTAGTTTTTTGCTCCAGTTGAAACAGCAGCTCCACCAAGAGCTGCTTCCGATATTGGAGAATAAAAAACAAGTTTTCCGTTTTTATCTTTGACCGTAATTGAGTACAAAGTACCAACATAAAGTTTTCCAGGACTTCCAGCATAACTAGGATAACCACCATTGATTTTAATTGGTTGAGCTGCTGGGATAGTTTGTGCTGAGTCCCAATAAACCGTTATGGGGTTTGTCTCTGGGTTGAGTGACGCAGTTCCAATATATAAGTTACCACCGCTCAATGGTGCTCCAGATGCGTCTAGAAAGATTTCAAAGGGTGCAATTACTGATGCCATCACTTAGCTCCTTGATACAATTTAGGTTGTGCTGCAATGGCAGATACAATCCACGCAAAACGTTGTTCTTTAGGAATACCTATAGATTTTGCATAATCTCCAAACTCTGAACTGCCAGCAAGTTTTGCCAACGTTTCTTGACTTGCTTGGCCTTTCTTTGCCTGCTCAAGAAGAACATTTTGAAACTTGTCCGACGATAGCAACGTTCCTATCTTAGCAAGCGAATCTTTCTTGCCGTTGATAAGGGCATCAGTGAAAGGCTTGGCAACACCAGAGGTTCCAATATCAACTACTGCTTTAACCCGTCCGCTTGCCCCGTCAAGAACCTTGCCTACTAGTCCAGACTGTTCCAGCAGGTCCATCAAAGGTTTTTGTAGAGATTTACCTGTTCCAGTGAGTTCTGCTTCGTTTTTCACCATGCGCTTTGAAACACTGTAGAGCCCGAGAAGGTAGTCATGTGCGCCGGGTGGCAGATTCTTGATGATGTCCTTGTAGACCGCATTGTTCTTCCGAAGGCCTTCGTAGATGTCCTTGAACTGAAGCGCACCGAAAGACTGCTTCCCGCCGCCGGCCTTTCCACGAACGGCCTCAGCGATGGCGGTTGCGATGGCCTCGCCCTTCATGTCGGCAGGGATGACATCTATGATTCTGTTGTACCGTTCGCCACTCACGCCGGCAGACTTGATTCCAGACAGGAGCGGGGGTCCGATTTCTCCGGCCAAGTCCTGCCCAAAGGCTTTCACGAAAAGCTTGTCTAGCATTTTGCTCTTGGCATACATCGCATTGGCAGCTTTGAGCTGGTCAGCCAGCCCCTCGATACCAGAAGCCTCGACCGTGGCAAGTTGATCCTGAGCCAGGGCCCCATACATCTGCTTGAGAACTCGCGTATCCTGAGTCCCATAGGCCTCAGTGTGCGCGCCGACAGCTTCACCAATTTTCTTCCGAATACGGTTCAGGGATGCGTAGGAAATGTCTTTTTCTTTCAGCAATCCCAGAAGGGTCTTTTCTTCGGCGGTAAACAGCCGAGGGTCAACGTTGTCCGTCAGCTCGGCCATGACAGCTCGGATGTTGTCCACCGATGCCTTGGCAGATGTCGGTACTTCAGCAGCGACCTGAGAATAGATTGGCTCGGTTCCGTCTTTCAGGGCTGCGGCGGTCGTGGCGAGTTCATTCTTGATCGTGCTTGAAACCGCCGGCAGCGATACCATGTCTCCCGAGTACTGAGCGCCGAGCTTTTTGAGCAGTTCGTCTGCCTTGGCTACGAACCCCTCCTTGGCAGTACTCCACGCGCTCTGGGCCTCAGATCCGGCCTTGGACCGCATCAATCCGAAAGTAGCCTGGATCTGCTTCGAGTCGGAGAAAAAATCCACAGGAAGATCAAAACCCATTTTGTCGGCCAAAGCTTTGTCTTCTAAGTTAATCTGAGCAGATGCTCCAAGTTCCTTAGCAGCCGCAGTAGAACCACCTTTCATTTTCTTTAAAAGTTGAGCTGTCTTTTCTACTGGCATTTCAGCAATTGCCATTCTTGGCGGCGCTGTTTCTAGCGGAGGTATTTGTTCAACAATTGGCAGTTCTGCTTGTTGTGGCATTACACCTGGTTCAGGTGCAGTAGCAGTGCTGGGTCTTGCCATGGGACCAAGTTTTGATGCTGGTGTTGCCATTCCACCAGCAGCTGTACCTAAAATTGACATCAGCGTTTGAACGTAAGGGTTTGCCCCAGCCTCTGCTGACGCCTGTCCGGCCAGTGCTCCAACACCACCACCAACCATCTGCTGTGCTGGGTTGGCGGCCATGCTGGTGCCAATGTCCAAAGCTTTCTGTTGTCCTACTAAGCTTGGCTGTAGCCTTGCTGCTTGATTAGCAACATCCATTGATGTTCTGGAAATTGCCTTGGCACCGCTCAGGCCAGCAGTGCCGGCTTGGAACATCCTTTCAATCACATTTTGGGGCTCAGGAACTCCCACCATGGTGAGGATATTCTGAACAGACTGCGAGAAAAGAGGTAAGTTTCCATTTGTCAGGCCGTTTACAATTCCTATTAGCGGATCAGCGACAAAAGCAATTGGACTTGTGAGACCGGCATACAGACCACGATTAATTGCTGCCGTTACACCAAGTGGAGTTGTAGGAGCTTGTGGCGGTATCATGGTGTCAGGAGATCCAGTATTCAAAGCCATCATGTCACGCTCTATTTGAGCGGAATCTACAGGAGTTGGAATATCTTGTGTTGGAGTTACAAGAACTGCTCCAAGTGATTTGAGCAATTCTATTTTTTTAGTTGAATCTGAGGGTTTTGTAATGGTTGTATCTACCGGTTTTGCACCAAGAGATTTTAAAAGTGCAAGCTTTTCGGCGGTATCCATAGCCATTATTATTTACCAACCGATTTCATGTATGCATCATATTTTTCTTTTGAAACCAAATCATAATCTACTCCATCAACTGTAACTATGTATTTTGAAGTAACAGAACCTTTAGCTGGTGAATTTGGTGCAGTAGCAGATGCACCACCAGCTGAAGATGTTGTGGCAGTAGATCCAAATAGAATGTTTTTGTCTTTCCAAGAAAGAAAGTTTGTTCCCTTTGGAACTGTTTTTCCGTTCATCACAATGTCATAATTTGATGGTCCAAGACTACCATTCTGGTAAGTCCAATCGGCAATGGCTTGGTTATTTTTGGCCGAGTATTCTTTGATTGTTTTTAAACCACGAATAAAAGGTATAAGTACTGTTAAAGGAGCTTCTGGTCCAGGATATCCTTCTCTGACAAGAGCAATATCACGATCAGATGCGGCTCCAGGAGGTAGTTGTGACAATAAATCAGAATTGACAATATTTTTATATTCTGCAATTACGCCAGAAAGGGAATCTTGAAAACCAGTGTTCTTTTTAATAAACTCTGCAATAGTACCAGCAAATCCAGTAAGACCTTTTGTACCGCTAAGTTTAGTCAGTAGACTATCAAATCTACTGCTGAATCCTGAGTCTGTAATTGATTGCGTTGTTGCTTTAGTGGCAGCGGCTTCGGCAACTGCAGATAAATTGGGGGCTGGTGTTAGGTTTGCTTTACTTTGAGCTGCTTGAATTTCTAATTCTTGTTTAGTAAGTTCACCCGGAGCCAGTTGTTCTTTCTGTTGAGTTGCAGACAGTTCACTAAGATTTTTTAGAACATCTCCACCTCCCGGCAAAACTGCTAAAATATGCATAAGTTGTTGATTTGCAGTTTTTGGATTTATTTTTACAAGACCAGCCATGATCCTATAAAGTTTGGCATCTTCTGTTGCATTTTTTACTGTACCTGAACTTGCTTCAAGTGCTGTTGCAGACTCCTCCAAATTTTTAATTATGTTTTCTGGGTCTTGATTTTGCATCAGTTGTGCAGACGCTATTCCAATAGTGCTATAAAAACGCTGTTGTCTTTCTTTGTCCATTTGAGCAGCTAAGGCTTGTCCTTGCTTGAAAGATTCTGGGTTACTTATTTCTGCTAATCTAAAAGCTTCTTCGCCATTAGCAGTTCCTAAACCAACTTTTTTACCTAGAGATTTTTTTTCTTCCTCAATAGCAGCAGCCTTTTCTGCTGCGGCTTGATCAGCAATAATTTTCTGTTCAAACATTTGTTGTTCAAGAATAGATTTTTGCTTTACTGCTTCAACATCAGCCTCATGTTTCAATGCAAGTTGCTGTCGAGCTTCTTCGACATTTCTTGCGTTTACCATGTTTGCTTGTATAGCTTGTCCAGATCCAATTCCAGAAAGAAAAGAATCTACTGGGTTTGGTGTGTTTGCAAAATAGTCTGTAAAAGGTGGAACCATGATATCTCCTAACTCGACCTATTCATACTGGTTTGACTACCGCCACCGCCGCCGCCACTACTAAGTGCAGCAGATGCTAATAGTGGATTACCAGTAGCGAATCCAGCCACGGCTCCACCAAGCTTAAATAGGTTTGGAACAGAAAATGGATTATTTGCTTGTGCAAGGTTTGCTTGTGTCAAAATTCTACTTCCAGCAGCTGTTGATTGATCTTGAGCGAGATTTGCTAAAAGTTGTGATTGCTGTGCCGTTAGTCCAGCCTTACCAAGTGCGGTAGCATTTCCCTGACCACCAAGCGCCTTTAGTTCTGCGTATTGATTGCTTACAGCATTGGCCAGCATAGCTGGAGAAAACTGGGCAAGTACTTCTTGAGTATTGCCACCTCGAACTCCACCAGTTACAGAAGCATTGGATAAAATTGACTTCTCACCAGATTGAACTGAAGCTAAATATCCTGGGCTATTCTTAATGGCATCAATAGCTTTTTGTTGCGCTTCTGGTCCATTCAAACCAGCAAGATCCGCTTGTGCAGTAGTTGCAGCATTCCCTGCTTCAATATAGGGTTGCAATAGCGCATCTGTAGCTGCTTTATCATCCTTAATTACTTGAGCAGCATCATTTATGCCTTGTTGTGTAAGTTCATAAAGTTTGTCAGATGCAGTATTTTGAGCGGTTTGACCAGTTAAATCCTGCCAACCTTTTACCGCCTGAGCGAACCAAGTACCAATAGTGTCAGCCATAGCTCATTCCTCCGTATAAAGTACAGGATGAGCGCCGGAACCCGTTACACGGCTACATCCATAATCTATGATATCAGATCCGTTGTCAATATGCCCTTACGGCCTGAATCCAACCAAATACGCTCAATGTTGAAATTGTAAATGACATCCTAGTCACAAAATAAACCGTAGCAGAGCTTGAAAGAGTTATTCTAACACGGTTGTTAGACGTTCTGGGATTTACATCACCAAACGTTGTAGGATTAGCAAAAGGTTGATATTGCAAATATTCTCCGCCAACCGGTAGTTCTCCAACGTTTACAGTTGGCAATGTGGCAGATGTCAAACTAAGACCGAATCGAACTGACTGGACAATAGTTGTCGCTGAATGTACCGCAGATCCTGAAAAAGTAACGTCCCATGTACCGGCAGCCAGTGCTACTGAAGTTATATTTGCGGTAACGTTAGTTGTCAGTGCAACTGCTGATGCTGCCTTTGTTTGTCCTGTAGTCATGTCCTGCGTTAGTAAATTGACTTCAGAAAATAATCTTTCAAACTGATCAATGGTATCAAAATCAGGCGCAAACGAATCAAGTTGTTCTCGGTTGAGTCTAAGAACACGACTCATACTGCCAGCCGTTCAAGTTGAGCTTCTAGTCTAGCAACCGAAATATAAGACAAAGTGTCACCTTGAAAACGTTGAATACGAAAGTTCCGCAGGTGTCCTTGGTTATACCAAATGATGCGTTTATTACCATTTCCTCTAGAACCTATCTTAATGGCTTTTGGCTGGCTCCACACTCTTCCATCGACAGAGTAACTGCTTGTAATTGTGCGTTCAGCAGGGCCTTCTGTCGTGCTACTGGTGTAGACGTTTGGAGCTCGACCAGTAAGGCAAACGAGCTCAAGCTGGTGGACAATAGCCCCCATGCCGGCGTTATATAGAATCTGCGTTGAAAACTCCCAACGTGCTGTAGCTCCCCACTGTTGCGATGTGCTATCAGTAAGATATCCAATTTGGAAAGATACAGGATTTGCCACAAGCCATTTGTCGTAGCACCACACTAAATCTTTGGCAACATAACGGCTAAAACCAGAAAGACCAGACGTCAAAACAAACCATACTGGAGCTCCAAAAGCTTGGCTGGCGTCCAAATCATATACTAAGGTTCGGTCAGGGAGATTGATCCAAATGTGTTTCTGGCCTCGGTCGTTTCTCACTTCCATAGTGCAACCCGACAAAGCGCTTTCTGTATACTGAAGAAGTATCGTATCTACTTCCGTAGTGCTAATCTTTTGAGCCTGTGAGTGAGTTCCCAAAAATACCCCTGGTGATTCATTCCTGCCAGAACCGACAAAGGCCAGAAAGTCTTGAAAGACTACTGTCATATATGTGCCAATAGAACCCTTGTTAATTTGAGCTCCATTGATGCGTTCAAACGTAAAATTGAATGTTCCTCCAATATTACGAAAAAACTCAATAGAATAACGATTTACTGCTGCAACTTCATTTCTGATTTTGTTGACTGATTTAATAGGATCTGGGTCAACGTCCGATGCTCCGTATCCTGTGGTTGCCCATGTAAAAGGGTCATGAAGTGCTGATTGTACCAAATAGTTTCCATCGGTCGAAATGAAATATCCATCAACCCAGATAATGTCCAGACAAGTTCCCAAATCTACATCTGTAACTTTTGTTAGTACGCCGGCAGATGTCAAAACATAAAGAGCACCACCAGAACTGATTGCAAGGTAACCTGGGTATGTTGGACTGGCAGGGGCGGTAACTTGAGGTGAATAGTCAAATGTACACTGTCCACCAGTACCTACATCACCTATGGCAGTTACTGCGCCAGTCGATGAAACAGAAACAAGTGTTGACCCCATAACTCGGTAGCAAACGCCATTCCAATTGACACCACCCCTAGACGAGCCAGGACCAGTACCTGTCTGGATAATGCCATCAGAAGGTCTTAGATAGCCTTTACTGATGCCAGAATCCATGGGAACAGGGACCATGTTGACAGGATAAGCCACCCTAATGTCGGCGGCACCATCTGTAAAGACTCCGCTCAGAATAGGGACTTCAGCCATATCAGACTCCGTTATTACCAGTTGTAAAGTACAAGACAGTATTTGCTGTAACGTGAATTGCAGAAATATATTGCGCTGAACCCTTGTAAACAACAATAGAGGTTTTGCTCAATACAATAAGATCTGTGTCATCACAGGTCGTAGCTATGCTAGAAATGTTGACAAAACAATCGTTTCCACCCGAGTTTGTGATCCTAACACAAGGATCGTTTGCATTCATCAAATTGGTTGCAGCGGTAGAAGTTCCTACAACTGTAATTTTTTGAGTACTTTTAAACGCTGGTGTAAAGGGATGTACGTTCATTTTTGGCTCCTTATGCCGTTCTGTACCAGATGCTGGAAGGCTTATCAAATGTCAAAGTTTCAAATGCATTTGCTGCTGCAAAAGTAGTAAGACCTCCAACAACAGAAGCAGCACCATTCAAGTTGTAAGTCACTGTTGTAACAATTTGAGTTGAATTGATCAAAACTCTCTGACCATCAACGCAAGTAGAAGCAAGTGGCAAGGTAAATGCACCAGCTGCGTAGCCCGCCAAGGGTGTCAATATAAGATGAATATCTAAAGAACCGGTGGTTAAAACAACAGTAAATCCAGTTGCCGTAGGAGATGAATACTGCGTGGTAAATCCACCATTGCTGATATTTGCTTTTAGTAAGGTCAGCAAGGTTTGGATGGTTGACGCTGAATATGTGGCTCCGTTCTGCTGAAACAAAACCATAAGGTCACCAAGTGAAAGTGTATCTACAATTGAAAGTGCGCCTACTGCCATGCTGGTCTCCTATTGGCTGAACGTTAGATCCTGCTCCGGTGGGGGCAGTGTTTTGTCGACTGGTATTGTAACAAATGGATAATTTGGACCGCGCCACTTATTGCCGGCACCCATTGGAGTTCCGCTAGAATACTGCATTTCTACCATATTACTCTTTACTGCAAAGCGTAAAACAGAAGCATACGAAGAAGAAGCAGATTTTAGAAGTTCTCCAGGAACAGACTTTCCAATATTGGACGCAAACGTGATTGCAAGGTTGGTGTATATGGCAAGGTTGGCCTGCCATGGAGCTCCGGTATCAGTATCTATATTTGAATTATCAGGATTCATGGCAAAGGGCCACCCAATCCTGATTCCTTTGCCGGCCCAGTCAGCCATAAGTGCATCGAGCTCCTCGCAGGCGCTCTGTAGCTGCTCTGGGGACAAGTCAAAAACGTAGTCCGCTAGTCCTATCTTTTCATAAGCTTTTGTAACGAACTGACGTTTGGTGTAGCTCATGTCTTACTCTTGGGAAGTACCTTCGAGATTTTGTCCACGTTTTCACGGGCAAGTTTGTGGGCCTCAGCAAGTCTTTTTTTATCACCTTGAATAACTATAGCTTCACTCAAAGTATGAAGGTCAGTGTGAGCCTGAAATCTTGCTTCTTCTTTTTTTGACGGCTCAAGCATAGAGATTTTCATAGCAACGGCTTCAGGCTTAGAATTGCCCTTAGAATTGTCCTTAGACATTTCCTTAGCCATGCCCTTAGACATTTCCTTATCCATTCCCTTAGACATATCATTGGCCTTAGCTTTTGGCTTAGGCTTTGACTTTCCAGCGGTACTTAAGGCAATGGCAACAGCCTGCTTCTGCGGCTTTCCATGCTTCATTTCAAGTTTGATGTTGCTTGAGATAGTCTTTTGTGAAGATCCTTTCTTCAATGGCATTTTCTATTCCTTTGCCTTTTTCTTGGCTTTAGGTGTTACTCCTGTCTCAAACGCCGAAACGGCTTCTGGAACAGACTCAAACCAAACTCCACTAGCCAAAGCATCAGCTAGTTCCGCTTCGTTTTCTACAAGTTCATAATCAAATGAATATCCACCACCCTTCTGGGAACCTGGGCTTGTGAATACAGATCTTGGAAAGTCCATTTTATACTCCTTAAAAGGAGCCCTAGCAGGCAGGGGGATACCTGCTAGGGCCAAGAGGAAACTACGAAATACGATAGGTCACAAAGGTCGAAGCTGCGGTCTTTTTAGTACGGAACTGAGCCGAGGTTGAGAGAGCAACAGCAGCCGCACCAACAATAGTGTGGCCGGTAGCAGCAGTCACCGTGAAGGCATTGGTGGCTCCAGTGTTGATCGCAATCCAGTCAAATGAGTCACCGATAGCCCAGACTGCAGCAGCATCTAGAACGGCTCCGGTATCAAGAGTCGCGGTAACC
>Ga0209596_1000538_pt1 | contig 35096 bp, 23 predicted proteins | sample M_130807_MF_Meta_FD_187314 | JGI IMG/M metagenome (GOLD analysis project Ga0209596, IMG submission 187314) | Freshwater microbial communities from Lake Montjoie, Canada to study carbon cycling - M_130807_MF_MetaG (SPAdes) (version 2) | ecosystem: Environmental > Aquatic > Freshwater > Lake... | reverse complement strand
CTCACACGCCCGCGCCGCCAAATGCGCGTCTCCGCCTCCAGAAACGACAAGGGCAAGCCCCAGAAATCCACCAAAGTTTCTGACCTTAACTGAGCGCCATTAGAGTCTGCACCCATCATCGCCCGGCTCCAAAGGGTGCTTGGCCGCACCCTATTTGCGTTCCCCGGACCAATGCGGGAAAACACGGACTTTCTCTGGCAATGGAATCAGGGACCGCAATTGTGGAAGCAACTCCCAAACGGCAGGCAAAGGGCGCTGCTCGTCTCCCCCTTTGTCCGGAAAACATTCCTGAAGGACATTCTGAAACGGGTGGAGAAACTCATTCTGGTCTCAACACAGCGGGAATTGGACGCCATCGACGACGAGGAATTCATGGCCCGCCTTTGTTCGACGAGGAACCGGGTCTATGTGGTGGAGCCGGTCGCCACCGATGAAGGTGGGGAAGCGATGGACCTTCACGCCAAGATCCTGATCTTCGAGGATCCCGGCAACACCGTGACATTTCTGGGATCCGCGAATGCCTCGGACAGCGCATGGAGGGGACGCAATTGCGAAGCCATGCTGAAGTTTGCACCCGGGGTTTCCATTGACCGCTTTTGCGATGACTTCATCTTCGGGGAGAAGCCCGACAAGCCCGGCGCCCGGCGCCCGCTGCGCGGTTGGATTTCTGAATATCATCGGAAACCGTTCGAAGAGGATGAGGTCGATGATGCCAAAAAGCTCGTAGACGAGATCTGCGACTACATTGGCCGGTTGGTTGTGCGGGGAACCTTTGAACCCGAAACAGCCAACTTGCGCATTTTCCTTGAGGCGCCACCCAAGGACGTCAGTGCGAAATTCGATCACTGGGCTTTGTCTTCCGATTTGGAGGTCGGACTTCTTTCACAACTTGGGCCGAATACAGCCCTCCAGCCGCTGCGCCGAATCGCCGATGGTGAAATCACCTTTGCCGGTGTTGGCGTCGTGGATCTAACCGAATTCCTGGTCGTGCAGGTGATGCACCGAAAGACGGCTTCTCCTCGCCGCATGATTCTCAGACTGAAAGCGGATTTCTCGCAATGGCGTAAACAACGTGATGCGGAGCTGCTCCAGGAACTGCTCACGCGGGACAGTCTCAGGAATTTCCTGCAGGCGATTCTCTTCGACGCAGCGGCGCGCCCTCCGATTCCGCACATTAAAAATGGTGGCAAAGGCAAAGGCAGCGGTTTCACCCCCTCGTTGCTATCCGACCTTACCATTGAGGAGGTGATCCTCTCGTGCACCGAGGATCCGAGCCGCATCGACGAGATCACCCAGCTGCTGAAGGCTTTTAAGGAAACCGATCTGATCGACGACGATTTCCGGAAGTTTTGGGCAAACTTCACCGAAGCCGTGGCGCAGGCGAGAAAGGATTCCAAGCATGGCTGATCTCCTGGAGTTTCAACGGGCGGGTGTGCAGCGGATCGTGGATCGGCTTACGGATCGCAGCGGTTCCCGCCGGTTCCTGCTGGCCGATGAAGTGGGGCTTGGCAAAACCATGGTCGCCAAAGGCGTCATCGATCATCTCCGGCAGATCAAGCCCAAGACCGGCTTCACGGTTGTCTACATCTGTTCGAACAGTGAAATCGCCGATCAGAACCGGGCGAAACTCTGTGATGAAAAGGACTCTGCAGTGCCGGGGCGACTGACCCTACTCGCGCTGCAATCCCGGGAGATTGCACGGAATCGGGAGGATGGTCGCTTGCAGGTTTTTGCATTTACGCCGGGAACCTCCCTGCAAATCGAAAACGGAACTGGGGTCGCCAAGGAGAGACGGTTACTGCTGTATCTGGTCGCGCGAATCTGGCGCAAGCCCATCAGGAACCCCAAGTGGCGGGAGTTTTTCCGATGCTCCGCTGGCAGAGAATGCTGGCAGGAAGCTACTCGCCCCCGCTCGCTCGTGAAGGAGTTCTTCCGAAAAATTGCGGACCAACTTCGCACCCGCCTGAAGGATCAGTGGGAATCCCAGAGCCTCCAAATCCTAGATCCGGACACAGGAAAGGAATCGGGCAAGAGCCGCAGGCTGGCGGACTGCATTGACGAGTGCGTGCACGAGCTGGACTCCGACACCAATGCCGGAATGTTCAGCAGGAAGAACCGCAATCGTGTCATTGGTGAGTTGCGAAAGGGTCTCGCCCACGTCTCATTGGGATTTCTCGAACCCAACCTCACCATCCTCGACGAGTTCCAGAGGTTCTCCACCATCCTGCTGGAAAGCAGGAATGAAAAATCACTCGTTGGCAAACTGTTCGCCAAGGGAGGTGGCGCCATCCTCATCCTGTCTGCCACGCCCTACCGGATGTACACCCTTGCCCATGAAAATGAGGATCATCATCAGGATTTCCTCAAGACACTGGCCTTCCTGCGGAACGAAGCTGTCAACAGCCCGGGTATGCTGGATATGCAAAAGGACCTGAGCGCATTTCGCGAGCGCCTGCGCCTTGGGCAATGGGCGGAGACGGAAGACCCCGCCCTCTCTGCTCTCAAGTTCGGACTGGAGAAACGCCTCAAGGAGGTCATGTGCCGGACGGAACGAAACTGGCACCTCGATGACACCGCCAAAGGGGTTCAGGAGGAGACTGCCTCCGGCGTGGCGCCGCAGAAATCCGAGTTGGTGGAATATGTGCAGCTCCGGCAGTTTCTCCTCGGGCAGAAGATCGGTGACTGGAACATCACGGATTTCTGGAAATCCAGCCCGTCGGCCCTGTCCTTCATGGACAGCCATTACAGCCTGACCAGCCGCATCCGGGCCAAAAAGCTCCCGCTGCCAGCGAAGGTGCTGCGCCCCAATGCGCAGTTGCCGCAGCTTTCAAAGGACAATGCGAAGTTCCGCCTGCTGTTCAAAAAAGTCTTCGGCGAAAAGCAAACCGGGAGTGCCGCCATGGGTTGGAAATTCCTGTGGGTGAAACCGACCTACACATACTACCCGGATACCTTTTATAAGAAAGGCGCGCCGGCGAAGTTCCTGATCTTTTCGCACTGGAGGTTTGTCCCGAAGGCGATCTCCATCCTGACCAGCCACGAGGCGCTCAGGCGTATTGAGCGGCCCGTTGCTTCGGGGCGGCGAAAGCAGCCATCCAGCCCGTTGCAATTCAGGGAGGAAATCTCCTTCCACGTTTTCGACACGTGCTATCCGTCCATGGCTCTGGCGCATTGCGTCAGCCAAACCCCTTTATCGCAGGCGGGCAAGACGCTGTTCGCGACAGCACGCGGAAAAATCCTCGAGCTCCTGAAACGCTCCGGGGTTCAGAGGGGGAAAACACGCACCGCACCGCTTTGGAAAATCCTGGCCCGGGTCGAGGCTCGATCCGGCCACCATCAGAAAATCACTGACGCGCTGGAAAAATCCCGGGGATGGAAAACCGACGAAACCTCGGAGCACTTCCGGGCGCATGCCGGGCAGTACCTCCGGTGGATGGAGGATGAGTCACAGGCGGACAGCAACACGAAACTCACGATCTCCCCCAAGTGGATTGACCGCCTGACGCACATCGCACTGTATTCCCCCGCGGTCTCAGTGATGCGCTCCTTACTCTCGGTTTTCCCGCAGACTGAGGAATCGGCGGGGATGTGGGGTGATGTGCTGAAGTTTTGCCTAGGGCCGCTGCGGCACTATTTTAACAAGCGGCTGGTCCAGACCATCATCCGGCGGCACGGCAGCGGAGACTCCTATGGGGCGAAGATTCTCGGCTACTGCAGGAATGCACACTTTCAGGCCGTGATGGATGAGTATGCCTACCTCGTCCATCACGTCCTTCAGCAAAAGGACGCGGAGGACTTCCTGGATCACATTGGACGGGCTATGGGAATGTGGTCCGGTTCTCCCGCAGTCAACGAGCGGACCCCTTCCGGGCGCATGTCCGAACGCCCAAAACAGCAGCAGGCTCATTTCGCACTGGCCTTCGGCGATGACGTCTCCAACGAATCCACAGGGAAGGATGGCAAGAGCCGCAAATCGGAGGTGCGCGAGGCATTCAACAGCCCGTTCTGGCCCTTCGTCCTTTCGACCACATCGGTGGGACAGGAAGGTTTGGATTTTCATCTCTACTGCAGGGACATCCTCCATTGGAACCTGCCATCCAATCCGGTCGATCTGGAGCAGCGCGAGGGCCGGATCAACCGCTATGATGGCTTCTCGATCCGGCGGAACATCGCGAGCGACTATCCGTATGAACAGGTTCGCCAGCCAGACGGAGAGAGCCTTGAGAATCTCTGGAGTCGGATTTTCCGGATGCTGACCCAGGGAAATTCGAAGGATGCCAAATTCAAACACGGCCTTTTCCCTCACTGGATTTATCAGGCAAATCACGCCACGGCAGGATCCGCAACCAGCCTTAACGACCGGCCCATTCTCCGGAGGCACTTGCTATTCTACACGAGCAGCAGGGACCACCAGCGCTATGCCGCACTCATTGATGCATTGCACCTGTACCGGCTCGTGCTCGGGCAGCCGCGTCAGCAGGACATCCTCGAACAGGTCCTTGCGCACCGCCCCTCCGATCGACCGGAGGATCTCAAGCAATTGCTGGCGAAGTACATGATCAATCTGTCGCCATTGACTTCTGAACAGGAAAGTTGCGACTCAAAAACGGATGCACAGAATTTTGGTTGGGCCTGCCCATCTGCCATATCTAGCGTCCCGTCTACGGAGGCCGGCTTGCCCCGAGTGAATTAAGGAACTCAGAAACCGAATGTCACGCATCCTCCACACCGCAGACTGGCATCTTGGCGCAAGGCTGATCGAACATGATCGTTCTGAGGAACACGCTCGTTTCCTGGCCTGGTTGCTGGAGCAAATCACGGAACAAAAGCCAAACCTGCTGATCATCGCGGGTGATGTCTTCGACAGTGCCAACCCGCCACAGCAGGCGCTGACGCAGTATTACGAATTCCTCGCGGGCGTCTCCCGCACGCAGACGGAAGTGCTGGTGGTGGGAGGAAATCATGATTCCGCGCTGACGCTCAATGCGCCCCGTGACCTGCTCCGTGCTCTGAAAATCCGGGTGGTCGGCTCGGCACCAGAGGATCACCGCGAAGCACTTCTGGACCTCGGCGATGTGGTGGTTTGCGCCGTGCCCTACCTTCGCGAGCGCGACGTTCGGCGGGCTTCTGCGGGCCAGACTTCCGAGGAAGTCGCGGCGCAAATGCGGGAAGGAATCCGCGACCACTATCGCCAGATTTTCGATCATGCCTGCTCGCTGGCCCAAGGCCGTCCCGTGGTGGCGACCGGACACCTGACGGCTGTCGGCGTGCATAGCAGCGAGAGCGAGCGGTCCATCCAGATCGGCAATTTGGGCGCGGTGACCGCGGATTGTTTTTCAGGCTTCGCCTACATCGCACTCGGCCACCTTCACCGGCCACAGAGTGTCGGTGGAAACGACCACATCCGCTATTCGGGCTCACCGATCGCGCTGGGATTCGACGAAACGGACGCGCCGAAGCAGGTGCTTTTGGTCACCACGACCAAGAGCGATAAAATCGAAATCCGTCCGATCCCGGTACCCTGCTCCCGGCGCATGCTGCGAGTGAACTGCCTGCTTGATGAGCTGCCAGCACGGCTGGCCGCGATCATTCCCACCGAAAACGAACTCGCGCCCTGGCTGGAAATCACGGTGGACGACGGAGCGAATCATCCCGATCTCGACCTTCGGGTGCGGAGCGCGCTCGGCACTTCTCCCGCCGCCATTCTGAAAATCCTCGCTCCGAGGCCGGCCGATGCGCAAGAAAACGCCGAGGCGGCTTTTTCTGGGCGCACGCTGGCAGAGATCAAACCGGAGGAGGTTTTTGCTGAACGTCTCCGCCGCGAAGGAATCGACGTCACCACCGACGAGGCCAAAGCGCTGACCGCCACCTTTGCCGAGTTGCTGACGATAATGCAGGACGAGGCGACAGGCACTCCGGAGGAGGTCGCCCGATGAAGATTCTGCGGCTCCGCTTTACGAATCTGAATTCGCTCCGTGACCCGTGGACCGTTGATTTTACCATTCCTCCGCTGTCCGAAGCCGGACTGTTTGCGATCACCGGCCCAACGGGCGCAGGGAAGACGACGCTGCTGGATGCCATCACCCTCGCCCTGTATGGGCGGGCGGCCCGCTATGGGACGGAGCCGAGCCCGGAACAAATGATGAGCAGACACACGGGCTTCTGCTCGGCGGAAGTGGAGTTTAGCTGCGCGAGTGGAATCTATCGCAGTGTGTGGCAATTGAAGCGGGCTCATCATAAGCCGACCGGAAAAGTGCAGAACCCGGAGCGACGCGTGATCTCGCTCCCTGATGAGCAGATTCTGACGCAGAAGATCGACGAGTCCAATCGCAAGATCGAGGAACTGACGAACCTCAACTACGAGCGCTTCCTGCGGTCCGTGATGCTGGCGCAGGGAGACTTCGCTGCCTTCCTCAAGGCGAAGCCCAACGAGCGCACCGAGCTGTTGGAGCAGATCACGGGCACCAGGATTTACTCGGATATTTCCATGGCGGCATATCGGCATGCCGAGTCCGCGAAGGCGAGCATTGAGGCATTGCGCCTCCGGCACTCCGCCATGCCCGTGCTCACGCCCGAAGCCCGCACGGAGCGCGAAACACAGCTCGCCGCTCTGGGCACGCGCCTGACCGAAATCAAGAATGAGGTTGCGACACTGGTGACACGCATCACGAACGCAAAAGCCTTTCTCGGATGCGCTGAAGAAGCCGTGAAGATTGAAAACGAGGCCGCACAATTCGCACAAGAACGGAAGTCGGCCATTGCCGAATTGGGTGCGCTGGAACTTCACGAAAAAGCCGGCCCTTTCATCGCTCGGCTGACGGAATGCGATCTTTTGGCGAAGCTGAAAGGGGACGACGAGTCCAAGTTGGGCACCCTGCGTTTGGCGCTCCCGACACTCACGGAGCAAGCCGAGACGAGGAAGAGTGAGGCAGAAACGGCGCGTCTGACTCTCAACAATGCAGAGCAGGAGGAGAAGACGCTGAAGCCGTTGTGGGCGGAGGTCTCGAAGCTGGATGGGGATATTTCCGTCAAACGCAACGCGGTGGCGCGGCGGACGGAGAGTCGCCAACAGGCCGAGGAGGCGCAGCAAAAGCTGAAGAAGGATTTGAAGGTGAAGCAGCAACTTCTGAAGGAGCTTCAGGCCAAACTATTGAAGCTTTCCGAATGGCAGGAAAAGCACGCTGCCGACGCGGCCATCGCCAAGACCCTGCCGGATCTTCAGACCGCCTTCGCCCAATGGAAAGACAACAGCGGTCACTTTGACGGAATCCGTAAGGAAGTGGAGTCCTTGGAGCAGACGATTCAGGACAGCGAGAAGACGCTGGCCAGCATGGAGGCTGAGGCTGTGAAATTGAAGGCTGATTGGGGCGACAAGGAGGCCAAGGCTGCAGGGATTCGAGGAGAGGTGGAAGCTTTGGCCGAGAAGCGAACGGTCATCGAATGGGATCAAGAGAGGGAAGCCGCGCAGTCCCGAGGGATCCTATTGAATGAGCTGCAGACCTTGGCCGGAGAGATCGCTGCGGATAGCGCGCGGCATGTGGATTTGCAGGCGGCCGGCAAAGCATACGCTTCGAAGGAAGAGGGCTTGGCACAGGAGGTCGGCAAGAAGAAGGACCAAATCCAGGCGGCAAGCGAACTGGTTTCTGCGCTGAAAAAGAACGTCGAGCTGATCCGACTCGTTCAGACGATGGAGGAGCACCGCCACGAGCTTGTCGAAGGTCAAGATTGCCCATTGTGCGGCTCAAAGGAGCATCCCTACGCATCACCCGAGAACGCGCCATCCGTCGCGCTGGGCAAGGCCACTACCGAACTAGGCAAGGCGGAACAGCAGCACGAGGAGCTTCGAAAGGAATTGGCACAGCTTGAAAATCTGCGGGCCGTCAATGCCGCCGAAGGAAAGCGAGCCGGGATCGATTTGAAGGCGACCGCTGACCTGACCGCAAAACGGGGAAAGCAGTGGGCGGCGAAGGTCAAGGCTCTGGGGATTGGTCTAACCTCAACCCAGAAGGCTGAACTTGAAGCCATGCTGGCGACCGAAGTTCAAAAGCACGGAAAGCTCAAAAAGCGCGTGGACGATCTTCGCGCACTGGATGTGAAGCTGCGCGCAGCGGAGCAAGCCGCGGGGAAGGCAAAGGATCTTCTGAACGGAAAGAACGCCGAACACGACAAGCTTGGGAGCCTGCTGAAAGCGGCGAAGGAGAATCTCGGCAAAGCAGGCAAGCGAGCAAAGACCAGCGAGACCGCCGTAAGCACGGCGCGATCAGCTTTTGTGAAACTCGCCAGCGCATTTGCTTTGGATGTGTCGGACTTAAACGCTGCTGCCTCTGCGCTGGCGAAAATGAAACAGCGGTCAGAGGACTTCGGCACGAACAAGGAGAAGCGAACGACGATTGAAAAAGAGGCTGGCGCCGCTCAAGCCGCTATCGCGGAAGTGGAGAGGCAGATAAAAAAGGATGCGGGAAAAATCGCGACGCTCAAAGCAGAGGAAAAGCAAGATCAGGAGGCACTTCAGGCGCAGCTGACCTCCCGCAAGCTCAAGTTCGACAGCAAGGCCGTCTCCGCGGATCAGGAGCGCGTTGCTATCTTGATCAAAGGATGTCGAAGGAAGAGTGAGGATGCCTCCGGGATTCTGGCCAAGGCGATCCAAGAGGAGGGCACATGCAAAAAGGACATCGAGAACCTCGTCACAGGAATCACGGAGCGCGGAGCAAAACTCACCGAAGACAGTGCGGCATTGACGCACGCCGCGAACCAAGCGGGCTTCGCGAATGTGGAACTGCTGCGCCAAGCGGTGTTGCCCGAGGTAAGTGTAAAAGAGATCGGCGCATTGAGGAAGCGTCTCGATGAGGGGGAGCAGGCGCTGGTCGGGCGGCGAACAGCCAACATCACAGCCCAAGCCAAAGTGCCGGCCACTACCAAGGATGACGTTCCGCTGATCGAATCATTCACGACTCAACAGGGCACCCTCGAAGGCGAGCGGGAGACACTCGATCAAAAACGCGGCGCGTTGCAGGGGGAGTTGCTTCAAGATGAACAACGCCGGAAGGACCAGTCGGAGATTTCCGGGCAGATCGAAGCGGCGGATCGTGAATCTCAACGCTGGAATCGCCTTTCGGCCCTCATCGGTTCTGGAAGCGGTGCCGTGTTTGCGCGATTCGCCCAAGGACTGACGCTGGAACGCCTCGTCGCGGTAGCGAACCGGCACCTGTCTCAACTCAGCCCGCGCTATTCGATGCGTCGGTCGAACACAACGGTCGATGATCTGGAGCTCGAGATCATCGACCGCTACCAAGCAGACGCGACTCGCCCGATGCGCAGTTTGTCCGGCGGCGAAAGTTTCCTCGCCAGTCTGGCCTTGGCCGTTGGTCTGTCGGAACTCGCCAGTGGCCGGACGGCGATCGAGTCTTTGTTCATCGACGAAGGATTTGGCTCGCTCGACCCGGCAACGCTCGAAATTGCCATGGCGGCTCTCGAAGGTCTCCAGACCAACGGAAAAACGATCGGCGTCATCTCCCACGTCGACGCGATGAAGGAACGGATTTCCTCTCAGATTCAGGTTCACAAACGCGACGGCGGACGCAGCATCCTGGAAGTAAAATCCTGATTGTTCTCACATGAAAAAACGCGCGAAGGACGGTGCGTTCCCATGGTCTGAGGCCTTTGCGGAGCCGGAACTCACCAGCTCGCCTGTTTCGTGATTTTTCAAGGGTCAGACCGCCAATGTCCGTTGCGATCTTGCACTGTGGTTTTATGAACCGCACCAAGCCGCCGACGAACAAAGTCATCGCCGCATTCATCCGCTTCCTGAGCGCCCGTGAATTGTGCTACGACCTCGACCGCGCCCGGGGCGTTCTGCACGCCGGGCTAGAGGGCGCCAACGCCAAATGGCGCTACATGGCCTGTGCGGACGATGCGGGCCGTTTCGTCCTCGTGTCCATCATCCCGCTCAAGGCTCCCGAGCCGAAGCGCCCGGCGTGCGCCGAACTGCTCACGCGCATCAACGCCCGGCTGGGCCTCGGCCACTTCGATCTGGACTTCAACGACGGGGAAATCGCCTTTCGCACGGTCGTCCCGGTCGCACGCAAGAGCCGGCTCCGGCAGAGCGTCATCGAGGACGTGATTCGCGGACACCACATCATCGTCAACGATTTCATTCCCCCCATCAGCGCCGTGCTCTTCGCTGCTCAGACGCCCGAGAAGGCTCTTGCAGGGGAGGCTGAGCCAGACAATACGCCTGCTCCGACACCGCGATTCAGCCTGAACTGAAGTGGCGAAGCCGACTGACCTCCATGCACACCTTCTCCGACCTCACCCGCACCCTGAACCGCCCGGCCATCTACCTGCGGGGGCTCCAGTCGCGCTTCGAGCTGCCCGAGTGTGACGGCGCGGGCTACTCCGATGCCTACCTCGATCTGTTGAAAAAGCTGCTCCATCTGCGCACGCTGTTCATTCCGGAGGAGACTCTGCGCAACCTCTGGCAGATCGAGAAGAAGCTGTTGCAACTCCTGCACGCCGATTCGACCGGTTCAGCCACGTGGTTTCTGGATGCCTGCGGCCCGAGAACGCATCCAAAACGACGCCTCCTGCTCACGAACTACGACATGGGTGTGGAGATTCCCTCGAAGACATTGCAGCTCGGCCTGAACTTCGCAGACCGGTTGCCGGAACTCTTCAGCGGTCGGGAGATGGGAGAAGATGCACTGCACCTCCTGAACGACTACCTCAAGCTCTACGCCCGGATACCCTCCGACATCAAAGCAGAACTCCCGATGGTCCGCGCGGCCGCCCGCTGGGGCAGGCAGTTTTTGAACGAAATTTAGGATCCTTCCTGGGTCAGACCGCAAATGTCCGACGCCGTGTGTAGGATTGAATGCATGAACTCCAACAACCTCACCATCGCCGGCCCGTTCACGCATGAAAACCTCAGCATCTTCCTGCTCCGCGGCACAGACGCGTTCGACGGCAGCCAATTCATTCCGCTCGATCAGGCGATGGAAGCGAAGTGTGTCACCGTTCACGAGACCGGCGACGTCGGACAACTGGAGGTCGAGAACCTGTCTGAAGGACTCGACCTCTACATCCAAGCCGGCGACGTGGTGAAGGGCGGGCGGCAGGACCGCACCCTCGGCGTGGATTTCGTCCTGCCCGCAAAATCGGGCCGTGTGCCGATCCCGTCATTCTGCGTGGAGAGCGGACGCTGGCACCGGCGCGCAGCCGAGGACGCCGGCTCGTTCTCAAGTTCCAAATCCTACCTCGCGAGCAAGAAGCTGCGCATGGCCGCGAAGCTCAGCAAGAGCCAGGGCGAAGTGTGGGCGAAGGTCGCCGAGACGCAGGAGGATCTCAGCACCAGCCTCGACAAACCGATCTGCGCAGCCGCATCGCCTACGAGCTACCAGTTGGCGGTCGAGGACACGGACCTGCAGAAGCGGAAGGAAACCTTTCGCGCGGCGCTCTCTCGGATCATCGATGATGCCCCCGACGCCGTGGGCTACGCCTTCGCGATCAACGGCGCAGTCAACACGGCGGACGTTTACGGCTCGGGAATGCTCTTCCGCAAACTTTGGAGCAAGCTGCTCGACGCAGCCGTGCTGGAGGCCATCGCCGAATCACACCGCAACGTGCGCAAGGGTGAGCCACCGGTGACCGCAGGCGCGATCCGCGACTGGTTCAGCGAAGCCGACCGGGGCGAGGTTTCCGATCGTCAGGAAGTCCCGCCGCGCGTCTCGGTCGCCACTCGCCGATCGGAAAAGAGCGTGCTGTTCGACACCTGTGATCACGGTCTGAACGACGCCGTGCTGCACAAGAATCTCGTCGCGAATTGAGATGCCTCCAAATCGCCACCTCGCCACTCGCGATTATTTGTGCGTTTCGTGTTGCCTAGAATTACGTGGACCGGCACAGTACGGCACCTCGGAAGGAACCGCCTTTGACCCCACCCACGAACTACCCGGTGCTATCGCTGCTCGGGCACGCAGCAGACATCCACGAACACTTGACAGCGGCAACGCTTGAGCCGTCCCGGGCCGAGCATTTTAAGCGCGCTACCAGATCACTTCCGACCGCTCGGAGTTCACGGTACCGAAAACGAAACTCAAAGCAAATCGGATGAAATGACCAAAACGAGATACGACATAGTTGCACCCACCCCTGCTGCACTGATCGAGTCTCTGCGCTCAGTGGGATATTCACTGCCTGCGGCGGTCGCAGATATCCTAGACAATAGCATCGCAGCGGGCGCAAAAAACATTCACATCACATTTCATTGGGCAGGGAGGAACTCCTACGTTGTGATTCTTGATGACGGCCGGGGGATGTCTGAAGCGCAACTGAGGGACGCCATGCGTCCGGGGAGTCAGAACCCGCTAGAGGAACGAAGGCCGGAGGACTTGGGGCGTTTCGGTCTGGGGCTTAAAACAGCCTCCCTTTCACAGTGCCGCAATCTTTGTGTCGCCTCAAAAGCCGCGAAAGGTTCATCGAACAGCCGTACTTGGGACTTGAACGCGCTGGCAAACTGCTCCGAGTGGCGACTACTTATTGAGCCCCCGGGTGCGGCGCGTGAAGCCCTCAAGAAACTGGATGCCATGCCGAATGGGACGGCGGTAGTCTGGAGCGCGCTGGATAGACTGATTGGCGACGAGCAGGCGACTGACGCCGTTGCACACACAAGGTTTAACGACGCCATCGACCACGTCCGCGAGCATCTTGCCCTCACGTTCCATCGCTTTCTTGAAGAACATTCGATCAAAATCTTTATGAATGACCGAGCGGTTCAGCCTTGGAACCCGTTTATGACAGATGGTCGCATCCCGTCTTCTCCAACACCGGAGGATTTCATTCCTTTCGGAAAATCGGGTGTGAAATTCAAAGGTTTTCTCCTGCCTCACAAGGACGCACTCAACGAGGAAGAGTTCAAAAACAACGCCGGCCCGCGTGGTTGGACGGCGCAGCAGGGATTTTACGTTTACCGGAATAAACGGCTGGTCGTTTACGGCGATTGGCTTCGCCTCGGGCGGCCTTCCCCGTGGACAAGGGAGGACCACTACCGCCTGGCGCGCATCCGCTTGGACATCTCGAACGATACCGACGCCGAATGGCATTTGGATGTAAAAAAATCCACGGCCCGACCGCCAGTCCTGATCCGTGATCGCCTGACTGACTTGGCCGAGCACGTGAGGGCACGAGCCAGAAGCATTTTTGTTCACAGAGGCAAATATGGACGGAGGACGCCCGCTGCAACGCCCACCGAACGCCCCTGGTCTTCCACAATCCGCGAGAACCGCCGCGTCTACTCGATCAACCGCAATCATCCTGCAGTCGAGGCGCTCATCTCCGTTTTTCCGGAGAAAGCTCAAGAACTTGCCGCCTTGCTAAGGCTGCTCGAAGAGACCGTTCCCGTCGAACAAATCTGGCTTGACACGGCTGAACAAGCTCGTGACCATGCGGCACCATATGCCGGCGTCGAATTCTCAGTTATCAAGGCCGACATGCGCCGGGTGGTGGAGCTTTTGGTGAAGACAGGAATTAATCGGAAAACTGCGATAGAACGCCTTCGTTCCATCGAGCCGTTCGACCGTTACGCAAAACTTATCAATGAGCTCTAACCTGCAAAACAGTAAATTCTCCACACTTCTGGCAATGTGCCAGATGATGCTGAAACAACGCGTTTCCAGTTCCGGCCGCTTTTTGAAGACGGCGGACATCCTTGACGTGGTCAATGAGGTTTCCGCGATGCCGTCTTTCGCAGGAATTGACAGACACCGCTTGGTGGAGGAATTGGAAACACGGTTTACGGTCATTACCGGGGAGCATCAGACCCTGGGTAATGATGACGACCATAAGGCATGGTTGCCATCACGGCGAAGTGACATTACGTGGACCTATTGGGACCGTTATCTTCTCTACCTTCAAGAACGCGTGCCGATGTCGGCGGTTGATAGCGTTGACCGTGTTACTAACGACATTCTTGAAAGAATTGAAGATCCAAACCGCCAGGGATCGTGGGATCGCCGTGGCCTCGTGATGGGACACGTGCAGTCCGGCAAGACGGCGAACTACTGCGGGCTCGTCTCCAAAGCAGCCGACGCCGGATACAAGGTAATCATTGTATTGGCAGGTGTTCACAACAGCCTCAGGAGCCAGACCCAAATCCGGCTGGAGGAAGGCTTTCTTGGCTTTATGAACGATGTGCACGGTGACGGCCAGCAAGCTTTTAAACCGGTTGGCGTCGGTCTGATCGATTCTTCGGTTCGTGCAAATACCGGAACAAGCCGGCTCCAACTCGGCGATTTCAACGAAAAGGTTGCCAAACAATTCGGCATCCACCCCGGTGGCCTGCCCCTGGTTTTTGTGGTCAAAAAGAACGTCAGCGTCTTGAACAATCTCATCAAGTGGATCCGATCGTCCGCCGACGCGCAGGACGAAACCACCGGGAGAAAGTATGTGCGGAATGTGCCGGCGCTCATTATTGACGACGAGGCCGACCTTGCTTCAGTAGACACTAGGCAGCAGGAGTTTGACGAGGATGGGAAACCGGACGAGGACCATGATCCCACAAAGACCAACGGCAACATCCGCCGGCTTCTTCGTGCCTTTGAGAAAGTTGCATATGTCGGTTACACAGCGACGCCTTTCGCCAACATCTACATCCACGAAAAAGGTTCCACCCCCGAGTTGGGTGACGATCTTTTTCCGCGCAGCTTCATCGTAAACATTCCACCGCCGAGCAACTATATGGGGCCGGCCCGGATTTTTGGGCTGAGCGAGGACGAGGACGCGGGAATTGACGAGATTCCGCCACTTTCTATCGTGAGAAGTGTCGGTGATAATGCCGGTTCTCTTGATGTTGACGAAACTTCGGGATGGATGCCGCCGAAACTTCAAGGCCGCACCAGTCACGTTCCCAGGTTTCAGGGACGAAGAGAAGTCCCGCCTTCCCTGCGCGAAGCGATTATTGCGTTTATCCTGGCAACGGCCGTTCGAAAACAGCGGGAACAAGGTCCCTTGTTTAACTCGATGCTTATTCATGTCGTCCGTTATACAAAGATCCAGAAGGAAGTGGCCGATCAGGTTGAGCTTGCGCTCAAAGACATCCGCCAACGTCTCCAGAACGGCGACGGGGACCGCAAACCATCCATCAGCGATGAGTTTCATGAATTATGGTGTCGCGATTTTTCAGTAACAACCCCCGGGTGTGCCGACATCCTCGGGAATTCCCATCTAGTGTTGCCGGATTGGGAATCCGTTTTCCCGAAGCTGGCGGACGTTACCTCGGGCATCCGGATCAAGATCATCAACGGCAGTGCGGGTGACGTCCTGGAATACGAGGAACATCGAGAGACCGGCATGGACCTGATTGCGGTGGGTGGCGACAAGCTGTCTCGAGGCCTTACATTGGAAGGACTGTCAGTTTCATATTTTCTCCGGGCTTCCCGGATGTACGACACGTTGATGCAGATGGGGAGATGGTTCGGCTATCGAGAAAAATACATCGATGTATGCCGGCTTTATACGACCCCTGAATTAATGGAGTGGTTTACGCATATTGCGGCTGCCAGCGAGGAATTGCAGCGGGAGTTCGATCACATGGTCAGCGTCGGGGGGACGCCAAGGGATTACGGCCTGAAGGTCAGGTCGCATCCCGCACTGTTGGTCACCTCAGCGGCGAAGATGCGGAATGGAACCGAAATGAGACTTTCGTTCTCCGGCGCCATCAGTGAGACGATCATCTTCAAGCGGGACGTAAAATGGATTAAGAATAATTTCGATAAAACGAATGCGTGGTGCTCGACACTTGGCCCCATCAAAAAGGGCACGAGGACGGGTGGCTATACATGGGATACCGATGCATCTTCCGTGATTGGCTTTCTGAATGATTATAAGAGCCACGAGAATGCGCGCAGAGCCGACACATCGCTGTTGGTGCGGTATATTAATGCACAGGTTGCCCTCGGTGAACTTACGAACTGGTGCGTCCAGCTTGTTTCCTCGGGTCTTCCCGATGCAATCGAGGAAAGAGTTGCCGGCCTCCCGGTAGGTTTGGTGAAGCGAGCCCCTTTTCGGGCCGAGCAATGGCCGGATCGTTACGTTATCAGGCGGCTGGTCAGCCCCACTGATGAAGAGATCGACCTTACGGATGACGAGAGGAGCGCCGCCATGCAGCTGACAGTCGAAGACTGGCAGAACGACAAGCGCCTCACCAAGGCAACGGAGGCGCCGGTTTCCCCGAACGGCAGGGCGATACGGCAGGTCCGTCCCAAGGAACGGGGCATGTTGATTATCTATCCGTTGGATCCGGAGCGTGCAGGATACCCAAGGAACACTACGCCGGTAATCGGGATCGCTCTCAGTTTTCCTAAGAGCGACACGGCAAGGGAAATCACTTACACCGTAAACAACGTATTCACTAGCAGAGGCGGCGACGATGACAGTTGGTGAAATACTTGAGCAGACTTGGAAAACAGTGCTCGCGGAGGCTTCGCAAGCCGAAGGGTATTACCATCGCCGGATTCCGGTGCCGTCCGCTTGGCCTGCACATGCCGGGATCCGTCGCCCTGCCGGCTCCAGGATTCTCGTCCTTGAAACAGAAAGCAGCGTCGTGCGCGGATTTGGCCTGAAGGACAACACTCGAGGCTATGCCATCGATGTCGGCCAGGACGAGGCGGGGCGGACCGATCGAGCTGCAATTTGCATTGAGGAAGCGAGCCGTGCTTACGGCGAGATTTTCACAGTTTTTTGTGCGGATATATTGGAACACTGGATTCCCCACGCCGGCGTCTCCGAGTCGCTGCAATCACTGATCCACCGACTTGCGCGCTGGAAAAGGTTCTTCCAGCGGGGAAATCCTCTCGGCTTAAGTCGCGAGGACCACATCGGACTTTATGGAGAACTCTGCTACATCGAGGCGGGTTTGAAATCCGGGTGCTCTGCCACTCTCCTCCTGAATGCCTGGCAGGCACCACTTGGGACCAGCCAGGATTTCCTCTTTGGAGCGGTTGCTGCTGAAATAAAAACGAACACCGGAATTGACATGGATTTGGTGAGAATCACCAATGCGCGCCAGTTGGATTCCACTGGGCTCCAGACGTTGTTTCTTGTCAGATACGCGTTCGATTTTAGAAACGGCAGCGGCAGAACCCTGAGACAAATCATATCCAGCCTGAGGGCGGAACTCTCCGCACGCTCGACCGACGCGTTGGCGATCCTCGAAGATCGATTGTTGGATGCCGGATTTGTGGAATCGGTGCCAAACGAGTTTGATGCTTGGGGTTTCACGTTCCGCCAGTTTGATGTATTTGATGTGGGAGACGGCTTTCCCCGGGTCCTCGAGACCGACCTGCCGCACGGAATATCCGAGATTTCATACGCGCTGAATCTCGGGGCAGCCGCGGCTTTCCGATGCGCAGAATCGGTTGTATGGGAGGGGATCATTTCAAACCATGGCTGACGAATCCAAACTTTTCCAGTTTCTGAATGAGATCGAGAACGACATCACCGATGACGTTCAACCGGATTCCGGCAACCCGGCCGATTTCCGCGAGCTTGCGTTCACGCGAATGTTCGCTGAGGAACTGAACGCCGCAGGGGTTCTGGAATCCCCCGTCGTATGCCACTGCGAACATGGAAAATCCGCGGCGTCATTCAAGGTGAGCGGATACGATGTGCCCGACGAAGACAGCCGGCTTGACCTGTTTCTGACCATTTATGAGGCGGGGCCGCATTCCGCAGTCCCGACTGTAAACGCCTCTGACGTGGATACAGCGTTCAAGAGACTGGAGCGATTCCTCGGAAGGGCTTTGAATGGTCTCCATGAGGAATTTGATCCCGCCCTGCCCGAACGCTATATGGCGGAAAGAATTCACGAACTCCGGGGGAAATTTGACCGTGTGAATTTCTTCCTCTTTACAAACACAAGGCTGGCGGTCAGGCGGGAAAAGGAGCGCAAGCCTGAGGTTCACGGAGTTCCCGCCTCGTATGAAGTGTGGGACATAGAACGGTTCCGCCGCCTGCGGGAGAGCGGGGCGGCTTACGAAGCCCTGAATGTCGATCTGCGCGTGCAGCCAGGGGGCGGAATACCCTGCGTCCGATTGGATTCCAAAGATGAGGGCTATCGCACTTGCGTGGCGATCTTCCCCGGAGGCCTTCTGCACGACCTGTACGATGAACACGGGGCGCGTCTGCTCGAACTTAATGTACGCTCGTACCTTCAGGCGAAAGGTAAAATCAACAAGGGAATCCTGGAAACGCTGAAAAATGACCCGGCGGACTTCATGGCTTACAATAACGGCATCACCGTCGTGGCCGAGAATATCGTCTTCGACCGGCTGGCAAACGGTCACGAAGGAATTGTGGAGTTGCGAGGGATGCAGATTGTCAACGGTGGCCAGACAACGGCCTCAATCCATCGCGCGGCCAAGGATTTCGAGGCCGACCTTTCAAAAGTGTTTGTGCAGGGGAAGATCGTTTCAGTTGACCCGGCTCGCTTCAACGAAGTCGTCCCTCAAATTTCCCGTTTTGCTAACACCCAGAACAAGGTGACTGAACCGGACCTTCAAGCGAATCACCGCTTCCATGTCGGATTGGAGCGTGTCGCAAGACGCGAATGGACTCTCGACCAGACAAGTAAGTGGTTCTATGAGCGTGCGCGCGGCAGCTACCAGACTGCCAGAAGCAGGGAAGGCCCTACCGAGGCAACCAGACGGCAATTTGACAAGAAATATCCGTCCTCGCAGCGCTTTTCCAAGGAAGATCTCGCCAAGTTTGAGAATTCGTGGCGCGGCCTGCCGCACATTGTCAATCGTGGTGGCCAGAAGAATTTCACCCAGTTCATGACGTTTATTAAGCAGGAACTGATGGAATTGCCAGATAACTGGGAGCCTGCGTCTGACGAGTTTAGACGGTATATCGGGAAGGCGATCCTGTATCGCGACGTTCAACGGATCGTCAAAGAGGAGGAATCCATCACCGCCTATCGTGTGAACATCACCAACTATACTGTTTCGTTGCTGGCGGAAAAGACCGCAAGGCGCATCGACTTGGACGCCATCTGGAAAAAACAGGAGATTGGTGCCGCCCTGGCCAAGACTGCACGTGCTTGGGCACCTGTCATATTCAAGGCCCTTCTAGAATATTCCCAAACCCAGACAGTGCACATCGACAACATTCTAAAAAGCCAGGCAGCGTGGGAGCACTTGCTTTCCCTGGATTTGCGACCGCCTCGGGAAGTTGAACGTGATCTTCGTCAAGCCGCAGGTCCCGCCGGAAACGATGAGCCGGGGACAATACGAAAAAAGGGCGATTTATCGACGGAGGATCACAACAATATCGCACGCTGCCTGGAACTTGATGCGACTCAATGGCTGGCCGCGGTTAACTGGGCCCGGAAATCCGGCGAACTGCCTGATCTTACCATTAGAGTTGCCGCTACGCTTGCCGGATATGCGGCTCAATGCTGGACGACAGCACCCTCCGACAAACAAGCGAAGCATGGCGCGGCAATCATCGATGCAGCGCGCACGGCGGGCATTCTAAACGCGAGGTAATTTGCTGTGCGCCGCATCCCTGTTGTCGATCTTTTTGCCGGACCCGGGGGGCTCGGCGAGGGGTTTTCGGCTTTGCGCCATAAGGGCCGGCCCGTCTTCAAAATCGGCATCTCCATTGAAAAAGACATCTTCGCGCACCGGACGCTGGAACTCCGTGCCTTCTTCCGCCAGTTTGCCGACGGGAGGGCTCCCCAGGACTATTACTCCTACCTGAGGGGAAACCTTTCCCGGGAAGAGCTTTTCCAGCTTCACCCCGCCGAGGCTGCTGCCGCCTCGGCCGAGGCATGGCATGCCGAGCTTGGATCGCGGGATTATCCACCCTCCGAAATCGACCGAAAAATCCGCAACGTGTTGGGTCATGAACGCAACTGGGTGCTGATCGGCGGTCCGCCCTGTCAGGCTTATTCCCTGGTCGGCCGGTCCCGGCGCAAGAACGATCCGACCTTCGCCACGGACGAAAAGCATTTGCTCTACCGGCAGTACCTCCGGATCCTCGCCGAGCATCGGCCTCCGGTCTTCGTGATGGAAAACGTGAAGGGTCTGCTTTCCGCCAAAGTACAGGAGGAGGGCATCCTTGATAAGATTCTGTCGGATTTGGAAAACCCGCTCGACGCGATCTACGGACGAGGCCACCGCCGCGGGAACCTCAACTACCGGCTGGTCTCGCTTGTTGCGACAAGCACGAACATGCCCCACCGATGCGATCCAAGAGACTTTGTCGTCCGCGCCGAGGATTACGGCATCCCGCAGGCCCGCCATCGCATCATTCTGCTGGGAGTCCTCGCGGATGGGCACACACGCCCCGGCCTGCTGGTTCCGCAGCCGCAGGTTTCCATCGACGACGTCATCGGTGATCTCCCGCCGCTCCGCAGTGGTGTTTCCAAGGAACCGGACAGTCCGGAAGCTTGGCGGGGAATCGTTCTTGGCATCGCCGGGGCGGAGTGGCTCCGTGACCGAAAGGTGGACGAAACGCTCCGGCAGGAGATTCACTCGTTGTTGAACGCGGTCGCTTCGTCGCTCGGACGTGGCGGCGCTTTCCTTCCGCCCAGCCGGCGCGCCGTTCGACGCCACCGGGACTGGTTCTTTGACGAGCGCCTCGCCGGGATCTGCAACCACGAAACCAGGTCGCATATCCGCGCTGATCTTCATCGTTACTTTTTCGTGGCTGCCTTCGCGCGCGTCCACGAGCGGTCGCCGTTGTTGGATGACTTCCCAAAAATGCTACTCCCGAAACATGAGAATGTCGCGGCGGCCCTGCAAGAGGCAAAATTCAATGACCGGTTTCGCGTGCAATCTATGGGACGCCCCTCAACCACCGTGACATCCCACATTTCCAAGGACGGTCACTATTTCATCCACTACGACCCGACGCAGTGCCGCAGCCTGACGGTGCGCGAAGCGGCACGCCTACAGACCTTTCCAGACAACTATTTCTTCGAAGGACCGCGAACGCAACAGTATCATCAAGTCGGCAATGCCGTCCCACCGTTGCTCGCCCGTCAAATCGCGCGGATTGTTCAGGATTGTTTTAGTTCCGTCAAGCCACCAAAATTTGCAAAAAATCCACAAGGGGCCTTCAGCTAGTTAAACTAACGACGACCATGGACCCAAAAATTGCATTTCAAAGCGTTTGTGACTTTTGCAAACAATACCCATCCATGCGGGGCGGGTTACCCACCGACGATCCGAGAGCACAGGCGGTAATATTCCAACTGAGGACTATAGCCGAGTTCCTTCGACAAAAATTCGCGAGTTTCAACAGCCTTGCTATCGACATAGTTGTTTCCGAGGGTGCCGGCGCCTTCCCAAAAGTTCCTTGGGTCTGCCTTCTTCCGCCCGGCCAGCGAGTGAACGATGGAGTCTATGTAGGGATCTGCTTTGGCACAGGCGGGAACGGCGCCGTGGTTGGATGTCTCGAATCCGCAAGCTCCCCCAAGGGCCTCAAAACGGTACAACGCGCGGGTTCGGGAAAAGTGCCGGCGATCAATGTGGATGGAACCTCCTCGGGAACGCAGTATAACAACGTTTTTGCGAACCCCCTTGAGGTGTTTAGTGAGGCATTCGATTCTCAACTGGTTGTAAATCACATTTCAGACTCCCTTCGTCTTGCACTTGGACATCTCCGAATAGGAGACAGTCTGAAAGACAGTTCGGTGCTCGTGCCGATCCTTCGCCGCTATTACAAAGAGCAAGTCATTTTTCAAAGCTCAGAGCAGAAACGTCGCTACGCGATTTCCGCCGTTGATGACAACGGCGTGTCCGTCGAACGCCTCGACGCCAAAGACCCACAACGGGTAACCTTCGCGCAGGCCGAGAGAATTCTTCGGAAACTCGAAAGTTCCGGAAACCTTGCTTTTACATTGCTGGATGACACCGCGGCCGTGCGTAACACAATCCTGCAGGCTGAACCAGTAGCCCTAACCGCAGACAGGAAACACATTCGCTATTTTCCAGATTACCAATCGCGCCTCGATAACTTGCTCGAAGTCCTAGATCATTTGAATTTGGTGGATCCACTGTATAAACCGGCGGCCCTCCTTTGCGTACTTGAGGGTTTCCAAAGTGGCGACCTACCAGAGAACAAAATTACTTTCGATTGGTTTGCTCCACGATTTATCGCAAAACTGAAATTATTGGGCAAGGACGTAACGGAGCAGCAGGCGGCCCAACCTTTCTATCACTTGACCGGTGATTTAATCTGGCTTCATGCTGTTTCGAATCGGTCATTTCTAATGGAGGACGGTCGAGAAGGGGCAGCGGCTGCCCGCACAAAGGTTAAATACGCTTTATTAAAGGATACCTATTGGAATCTGCTCAAAGATTCGGTTAGTTGCACAGCAATAATCCAGAAGTTACGGGAGATGATACAGAAACCGGCGCCGGACCAGATCCTATTTCGGGCTCAAAATGCGATTGAAGAGACGGGGCTTATCCTAGCTCCAAACTTTTTACGCTTATTTTTCACCTCTATTGTCACAAAACCTTTTGTGATTTTATCCGGCAACTCTGGCACAGGCAAAACCAAGCTCGCAGAGCTGATCGCGCAGTGGCTCTGTGGCGAGACTAAGAACAGATTCGCGATTGTTCCTATTGGTGCTGACTGGACTGATAGCCGGAATGTTCTTGGGTTTGTGAATTATCTGCGGATCGCAAAGGTGCAAGAGAACGGCGTGGAACGTGAAGTACCTATTTACCAATCCACCAAGATCCTTGATCTCTTAATCGAAGCAGCCAAGCGGGGGAATACGAATAAGCCGTTTTTTCTAATACTCGACGAGATGAACCTTTCACACGTTGAGCGCTACTTCGCCGATTTCCTGAGTGCGATGGAAACATGCGACGGCGGGCTCCTGCTTCATCGCGAGGGGCGCAGCCTGCCTCGCAGCCTCGACGGGCCTTGCGATGCGCCCGAAAGCCTGCTGCTTCCGCGCAACGTCTTCGTCATTGGTACTGTAAACGTTGATGAAACGACCTATATGTTCAGCCCCAAGGTGCTCGACCGGGCCAACGTTATCGAGTTTCGTTTGGATGAGGATGCACCCAAGACATTCTTGGAATCCGCAGGTCAACCGATTCGTGAAGTCAAACCAGCGAGTGAAGGATATCCTGAGGCCTTTCTGCAGTTGTCATACCGGGCCCGAGGAATCGACGGTGCCGAGCCCTTGATTTTTTCCAGCGACGGAGCCGATCTTTCTGAGCAAACTCGGCAAGCGAGAAGGGACTGCCGCAAGACGATTGAGGACTTGTTCAAACTGATGCGGCAGCGTCACCAAGAATTCGCATTCCGTCCCATGGCGGAAATCCTTCGATTTCTTGCCGTCGCCTACGAATTGACCGGAGAAAATGTAAAGTGGGATTCTCAATTAGCAATGGATGCCCAGATCTTGCAGAAAATACTCCCCAAACTCCACGGCTCGAAACGCAAGATCGGTTCGCTGCTTGCCGCTCTCGCAAAATACTGCGAGGAGGGAAAGGCCTCCGACGCGGAGGCGATCCTGAACGATGAGACCAAGGCGGAAAGCTACCCGGCCGCCGAGGACAAGCGCGCACCAGCCCCGAAGTACAGGCAAAGTCACCGCAAGCTGTGCGAGATGATCGAGGCGGTCCGCCGCGACCAGTTCGTCAGTTTCATCCAGTAAGCCCGTGGGCTTTTCCTGCTTCGAGACGCTGGTGATCCCGCTGGGCGGCGGCGTTTCCCTCCGACTGGAGGAGGAATCGCCACCGCGCGGAACCGTTCGCGGCACACTCGAAGCCATCCATGCCCTCCCGGAAACCTGGCGGGCGGCACCAAGCATACGGCGTCTCGATGCGCCCGCGCCCAAAGACCGGCCGCCTTTGCTGTATGACGCCGGTGCTCCGGATCGCGGACTCAGTGCGCTCCGCCTCTTTGAATTGCGGGATTACTTGTGGGAACTGGACTTCGATGGAACGAAGCCCGAGGTGAAGGTGACCTCCAGCCTCGAACAATCCAACGATCGGGACCTCTGGAAACCGCACGCCGGCTACGGCCGCTTCCGCTTCGTCAACTATCTGGGCTCCGCCTGGATTGAAGTGGCGGTTTCCGGGCAGCCTCCGGGGCGGGTTCATTTCGAGGTCGCTTCGCCGAAGCTCGATTACGAGCAGGAATACCGTTCGATGGTCGAGGCCATCGGCGCCGAGTGCCAGCAGCTCCTCCTCGAATGGGGTACGCCCGCCTCCCTGAATCTCGCGTCCGACCCGGAGAAACAAGCCCAGACCCTTCTCGAACAGTTTTTATTCCTCCGCCACGTGCTCGGGCCGGACAAGCTCGACCTTTACCTGGAGACAATCTCGCGACGCGCCCACTCGCGCCTCGTCCGTGAGCTGGATTGGAAACCCGCCGGCACGGCCGACCCTTCATTTTTCGCCGCGGATCCGCTCCGTCGCGGACGCGACTGGCGCCGCGCCGGCGGCCGGCCGGTTCCCGGGGAAATCCAGACGGAGCGCAAATTTGACTCCAACGACACGCCGCCAAACCGGTTCGTCAAATTCGCCCTGCAAAACTTCCACGCGCTATGCGACTCGGTCCTGAATGCAACGCGCAACGGACGGCCTGCATTCGCGCCGGATGATGCAGTCGCCCTGGAGGCGGCATCCATGATCCGCTCGCTGGATGCCTTCCTGGCGCTGCCGTTGTTCGATGAAGTTGGCGATCTCCGACGCATCCCGTTTGAAAGCACCACGCTCCAGCGACGCGATGGCTACCGTGAAATCCTCGGCGCCTGGCTGATGCTCGATGCGGCCGCCCAGCTCGACTGGCCGGGGCGCAAAGACGCCTACGACGGAACCACACGGGACGTCGCCACCCTCTACGAATACTGGCTCTACTTCCTGCTCGTCCGCGCCTTCCGGGACGAACTCGGCATGGTGCCAGAGATCGATCCGCTGGAAAAGGTGGACGGCGCGCTTCCCTTCTGCTGCCGCGCCGAGGACGGGCGGTTGCTGATCAACCTCAAGCAGCGGGAAGCGTCCTTTTCCCGCTTCCGCTGGCGCAAAGACGGGCGCGAACTCCGGGTCCATTTCTTCTTCAACCGCTCATTCGGACGAAAAGCCGTCGGTGAGCGGGGCAGCTACAGCAAGACGTTCCGACCGGACTACTCGCTCGTGATCATCCCCGAGGAAATCGACGATGAGAAATGGAGCGCGGCGGAACGTGCGGCGGAGAAAACCGGGCGCATTGCCTACCTTCATTTCGACGCCAAGTATCGCGGGGAGAATCTACCGGGGATTTTCGGCGACGCGGAGAAGGAGGAGGATGAGCCGGAGGACAGGGGAACGCGCGCCTCCGGCACTGTGAAGCACGTGGACCTCTACAAAATGCACACCTACAACGAGGCCATCCGGCGCACTGTCGGATCGTACGTGCTCTACCCCGGCACCGAGCCTGAACAGACGGGTTCCGCCCGCTACGAGCGTTACCATGAGATCATTCCGGGAATCGGTGCATTCGCGATCCGTCCGAAGAAGGATCGTGGAAGACCTGACGGCCTTGATTCACTCTTCAAATTCATCCGCGACATCCTCACTCACCAGCTCAACCGCTTCACCCAGAGCCACCGGATCGCGACAACCACCGAGGACGTCATCCGTGAAGAGCCGATCGAGTACGTGAGAGAAGATTCGGTGAGGGAGACGGTTTCGCTTCCCGCGGCCACCGCTATTCTTGGTTACATGCGAAAAGATGAAATAAACCGGTTCAAGGCCGGCGGTGTCTTTTACTGCAGGGCAACAGATGATGCGGGTGAGCCGCTCGCACTCGATATTTCAGCGGCACAAGGTGCGGTGCTGGTCGGGTGGTGGGGATCTCAGACAGGACCTTTTCTTACAACCAACTGGATGGGAAGAATCACGTCATGCCGACTCGTGGGAAAGGATACGGTCAGAGCGGAAACTGGCATCGAGCCAGGCAGCGATACAGTTCATTATCTGCTCTTCAAACTAGCGGATATTTCAAACGTAACACCTCGTAACGTCGGGAACCTGGTAACTGAGGCCAACCAAAGCGGCAAAGGGGGACGCTTCCGGACATTCCAAACAACTCTCGCTGAAGTCTTCCGGCAGAAGCTGACCTACACCGCCGCTGCAGGAATATGACAGGGGTCCCGTTTCCAACTTGCCGTCGCCGCATTGCGCGATGACGGACGTGTTCACCAAAGCGAAGCGTTCGGACGTCATGTCCCGCATCCGCGGACGCGGGAACAAGGGCACAGAAGTCGCCCTCGCGAAACTTCTCCGCGCCAATGGAATCACCGGATGGCGTCGCCATCAGCCCGTGTTCGGAAAACCCGACTTTATCTTCCGCAAAGTGCGCCTCGCTGTGTTCGTGGACGGCTGCTTCTGGCACGGCTGCCCACGGCACGCATCAATACCGAAGAGCAACGGAGCCTTCTGGCGGCGCAAGCTCGCCGCGAACAAAGCCCGCGATCGGCTCGTGACCCGCACCCTCCGCGCCCGAGGCTGGCACGTCCTGCGCATCTGGGAGCACGAACTCGCGCGGAAGAACGAGGCCCGCCTTATGCGCCGAATCCGGCGGTCGCTCCAGGCAGTCGCAGGACCAGATTGAAATCCGGCTCAGTTGCCACAGTCCACGGAGTCAGGGAGGTGGTGCAGTTTGCGCGGGAGGACGGAGGCGCGAGATCACGCTCGCATTGGCGGCGGGACCGGCTAGAAGACGCGGAAGACCATGGCTCTTTTCATTCACGTAACCCAGCGCTGCGAAGACGATGCGTCCAGCGCCGGCTGGCAGGATGAGTTGGAGAAGTTGAAGAACAAGGTTGAGCGCGCGCAAGACCTGCGGGGATTCGATCATTTTCCGAAGCCCTATCGCATCAAGAAGAAGTTTCCCCGTTACAATGCGCGGCTCATCGCCTCGGTTCATGCGGTCGGCGATCACGATGTGGCTTGTTTTCTATCGATCCTGACGAAAGCTGATCCCGCCTACGACCAGTTCCAAAGCGACCCGGTGGAATTCGGACGGCGCCAGTTTAGCGGGATGATAAGCGATGCGGAATTGCTCCGCATCGTCGCGGAGCGCACCGCGAAAACGCCGCCGCCGCCCAAACAGGAGCCAACGGAGACAGAATATGGATTCCTCTTCCGCGCCGGGTCCGGAATCGAACTGGGTAACAGTGACGAGGCGCTGATCTGCGAGAGTCCGGCGTGGGTCACCAAGGTCGCCGAATCGCGAATCGCGGAACGACTGACGGAGTTCCACAGGGCTTTGGATTCACTCGCACCCGACAGGGATTTTGTGGAGCTGCAAAATCGCCCGGGCTGGGGGATATTCTATGTGCATCATCCAGACCTGCATGCGACGGTGCTGCTTGAACCCATCGCTGGCGACGCCGGAAAACTCCTCCCCGATCTCCGCAAGAAGTACTCGTCGCTTTTGCAGCGCGGCGGGGATCTCACCCGGAAGACGTTGTTGCGCCACTGCCGCCGAATGTATCCCGAGTATTTGCGGTTCGGTGAGGACGAGTGGCTCAAGGTGCAGAAGGATGCTGTCGCAAACATCGCTCTATCGCCCGAGGAAACGGGAATACTCGAAGCGTCCAGGCAACCCAGTGGTGCATTTCCGCTTTTCATCAACGGCCGGGCAGGAAGCGGCAAGTCCACGCTGCTCCAGTATATTTTCGCGGAGCATCTCCACCGTTACATCCTCCAAGAGCAGGAAGCCGGCTTCAAGCCGCCGATTTACCTGACCTGCAGTTCGGATCTCCTGAAGCACTCACGCGATGTAGTGGAGAAGCTGTTGAGGTATAACGCCAGCTTCGTCAGCGCCGGCGAGCCGGTGCCGCTCGATCACAAGCACCGCCCGACGCTGGATCTGGCATTCCAGGAGTTCCGCACATTTCTGCTCGCTCACGTACCGTCGGAAACGCGAATCAGGCGTTTCCGTCCCACCCATCGCGTGGAATTCACCCAGTTTCGGAAGCTCTGGCAACGGAAGTTCGGAAACGATGCGGAGGCGCGCAAGCATTACGGACCCGATATTTCCTGGCACATCATCCGCACCTACATCAAGGGCATGAGCGCGGAGTCTTTCCAAGATACGGACGATTACCGCCAGTTTGATTCGAAGGAGCGCCTTGTGTCGGATGACGCCTTCGACGCGGTCTTCAGAAAGGTATGGGAGAATTGGTACCACCCGCTGTGCGAGGAGGGCGGTTACTGGGACGATCAGGATCTTGCCCGTCTGTTGATTCAGGAGGACCTCATCATGGCCGAGCGTCCCGCCATTTTTTGCGACGAAGCACAGGATTTCACGCGCCTGGAATTGGAGATCATTCTCCGGCTTTGCCTCTTCTCAAATCGGAACATCGCCCCTCAGCAAATCAGCCTCATTCCGCTGGTTTTTGCGGGAGACCCTTTCCAGACGCTGAATCCGACTGGTTTTCGATGGGAGGCAACGAAAGCAGCCTTCGTCGAGAAATTCGTGCTTTCGCTCGATCCAAACCGTCGTTCCGGCATGGACGACTTGAATTACAAGGAACTGACGTTCAACTACCGATCTTCGCGGAACATCGTGCTGTTCTCCAACCTGACGCAAGCCTTGCGGAGCCGGTTGTTCGACCTTCGGAAGGTGCGGCCGCAGGAGCCGTGGGCCGCCGAAGAGTCTTCACCTCCGGTCGTGTGGTTTGATTCGGGAAATGGTTCGTTTTGGGAGCGACTGCGCAAGGAACAGGGCTTCACGATCATCGTGCCGTGCGGGGAAGGCGAGGAACAGGAATTCGTTCGCACGCACCTCGCGAAATGGATTCGTCTCGATGACAACGATGTTCCGCTGGATGTGAATGTTTTTAGCGCGGGCAGGGCCAAGGGTCTGGAGTTCGATCGTGTCGCGGTATTCGGCTTTGGAGACCAGATTCAGGATGACCTGCTTGCACCGCTGCGGGGAGTTGCAGCGCCGGCGGATGCCGATCACTCGCTTCCATTGGAGTACTTCATCAACCGCCTTTACGTCGCCGTGAGCCGGCCCAAACGCCGTTTGTTCATTGTGGACAGCGCTACTGGTCGGCAGCGACTGTGGGAGTTCTCCACGAACCCGAAGCTGGAGGAAGCGGTGCTCGAACAGATGCGTGACGGCGAGACTTGGGAGGGCAAGGTGGGTGGCATGGTGGAGGGCATGCTTGAGCATTTCGACACCGACCAGTCACCAAATCTGGAGGAGGAGGCCGAGAATCTCGAAGCACAAGGGCTGAATCGTGGCGACGCATACCTCCTGCGTTCGGCCGCGAATCGCTATCGCCTAGTCGGTCTCCAAGCCAAGGCTGGCTTCTGTCTCGCGGAAGCCCTGTTTGTTGACGAAAAATACGTCGAGGCGGGACGTGCCTTCGTCGAGTGCGGCCATCCCGCACGTGCGGTGGATGCCTTTTGGCGGGGCGGCCGTGCGGCGGATAATTTCCTCTTGGAAGCGGTCGCGGCAAAGCCCGAACTGGAAACCCGCCTAGAGGCGGCGTTTGCCCGATTCCTCGTCGCCCCGCGCGACTACAAGGACGCCTGTCGCATTCTGACAAAGCTGGCGGAGCGTACGGCGAACACGGAGGAGGCATTGGCAATGGCTTCGTGCCAATTCTGGACAGAGCCCGTGCGGCAGGTCGCGGAAAAAGCCGTGGAACTGGGGGAGAAGCTGAAAAAAGTTCCGGACTGGAGCAATCTGTCGGCGCTCATTGGACGGCTGCACGCCGCCGGTTTTGGATTCAAGGAATCACTGCGCGCGCGGATCTGCTACCTAGCCGGCGATTGGGCGGATGCAGTCGCGCTCTGGGAATCCACCAACGACAAGACCTCGAAGGAATACCGGGAGGCGAAGGCCCGCGTGGCACCATACCCGGAACGACTTGTTCACTTGAAAGCACTTGGGAAGCACGACGCGATACTGGAGGCTTTCGAGGCAAATCAGGGTGCAATGCTGGACGGTGAGGCGAAGCGAATTGTAGGCGTCGCGTTTCTCGCAGTGAAGCGGCTTGGCGAGGCCCTTGAGCAGTTCGTCAGCGCCGGCGCAATCCCGGAACTCCTGGAACTTGCCGCCGTTGCGCTGGGATCCGACCGGCGCGAAATCGCTGAGCGGGCCATTCTATTGTGCCCCATCCTCAGCGTGCAACAATCGCACTGGGCGTGGGTGAGGGATTATCTGAGCACAGGCAACCTGCCCAAGGCATCGAAGCAGACACAAAAGGCGCTCGCGCCGCTGCTGGATGAACTGAAACTACAGTTTGACTGCCAGCTCGCCGCCGGCCTTGCCCGGTCGGACTCGCTCACAAAACTCGACACCGCCGAGCAAAAACCAATCTCCAAGTTCCTCCGTGATCTGGATCGGTCGAAGAGCTGGCTGGGCCGCATTTCACCCGAAGAAATGGGAGCCGCAGTAGAACGCTCCCAAAGATTCGTTGACGCGGTTGACTTCTACGAAGCGAGCCTGAAATCGGCGCAAACGGATGACGAAAAGCGGTTCGCCTTGGTTCGATGGGTAAAAAGCAAGGAACGGCTCGAGGCATTTTACCGTGGCGAGAAACAGCACCGGAAGGCCGATACGATCCGGGATGAAGTTGCGAAAGTCAGGGCTGCTCAGGAAATCACCGCGACGGAACTGGCGGCCGAGTACCCCGGGCTTTCACCGATGAGCGAGTTGCTGCAACGGGAATTGGGACGCAGTGGCATTCCTCAAGCATCGCTGCCGCCTGCCAGAACTGAAGGAACAGGCCCCGCCGAAGGCGACCGTGCTCCAGCACCCGCGGCTGAAGCGGCTGTCGCGATCACGCCTCACGCCCCGGCGAAGCCCGATGTCGAACTCACGGTCGACCTAATCAAGTTCAAGCTCTCCCGTCAGAACCGGCGAATCAACCTGGAGCACCGCGCGACCGCAACCACCGCGACAATCCGCTTTTCACCCGTGCGTTGCGCCAGTGAAGATGTGAAATGGAGCTTGGATGAAACTTCGGCAGACGTCTACAGATGTGAAGAGTGGAAATTGATCGCAGACTTTTCCAGATTGGCCGGCGAGGGATTGGTCGTACTGAAGTTCCCGGAGACAGGCGTCGAAGCAGTGTTGAGCGTTACCTGACGAAATTCTTGGGTTCGGCATTCGCGGGATCAACTATGGCCGATTCCACACCGCCCGGCGCCTGGAATGAGAGCGCTGGTAGCTAAAAAAAGAAACCCACGCATTGCGCGCAGGTTCCTCTTTTCCGCAACTCACTGCATCGGCGCATACTCATCGTTCTCTTTCTGGACAAATCCCCTCTCCCGAAACTTTTCCACAATCTGCCGGTAACGCGGATCGGGAGTGTCCACAAAATTCCGGAACACCCACGCTTTTTCAACTTCCGATTCAGCAAGCACAGCACCGTAAATGTCGGTGACCTGCCCGGGATATTGCAGGAAGCCGAAGACGGTTTCGCATTGGTGCTCATCGGTGACGACAAGCACGACACCACGTTCAGGAATCAATCGTGCGGTGCCTGATCTGGGATCATGGTCGCGAACCTGGTCCGTCTTCGGAATCGCGACCCCTTTTAGCCGTTCATCCTCGGCATACATGCTTCCACCCAGGCGTTTCGAGAATTCACGGCGCTCCGGTGTGTCGAATGGGACGTTCAGCACGGTGGTCGGATCAAAGCCGAGTGATTTGGCGAATTGCTGCACTTCGAGCAGGAATGCTTCCAGTTCCGATGCTGGCGTGGATGCGGGTGCGGTGAATTCGTAGTAGAAGCTCAGACTCATGATCCGTCCTCCTGCTCCCAAATCCACGAGCCGGCACCGATGGGATAGACCTTCACGGTCCCGCCGTCGGGCAGATGGATGATTTCCGCGCACCAGTTTTCCGGCTCGCTGGCTTCCATCATTGTGATGAAGGCATCGTCTCCCGGATCGTATTTCCCGGCATCTTGGCCGAGCGCAGCAATGAGCCGTTGAGCGTCGGCGAATTCAAATCTCGGCATCGCCCAGCCATTCCAATTCTTCCCGTCAGCCCATCCGGTGAAGGATTCCTCCAGACCTTCGAAGGAGAACTTGGTGCGGGTGAAAATCGGCGTCCTCTCCTCCTCGGGCACCACGGCAAAGCGGGAATGATCACTGGGCGGAATGATGAGTTGGAATCCACCGCCGAGCGGATGCGCGAGAAGCGCTCCCGATGCGTCGTAGCCGTCCACGACGAGCGCGCCGTCGGGATATTTTCCGTCGTCGCGTACGATGATTTCGTTTTTCTGAAAGCTCATGACAGCCTCCTTCCGTTGACGGTGATCACGGTGGCAAACTGGTCGCCGAAGATTGCTTCGAATTCGACGACATCCCCGACTTGAAGCTGCACCTTGTCCGCGTTGCCCACGGCGAAGTAGTGCTCCGGGCTTTCGATGAACAGAAGCGCCGTGCCGACTCTTGCGACGATGGTGCCCCGGTTCCGGATGATGGGTTGTTCGATCATGTTCTGCTCCTTTCGTTATTTGGGTTTGATGTTCTTTGCGAGGAGGGAAGCCAAACCGGTTTGAACAGTCTGGCTCCCGCGTGTAGTGAATCCGGATCAGAGATTGTGATCCAAATGACCGGGGCCATTGCCCTCCGGATCCATGAGCACGGTGGCAGAGGCGACATTTCCATCGCGATCCCATCCGCTGAGGACGAGGACCGGCAGCGCCTGTCCTTCCATTTCCTCCCACTGGATCGCGGTGATCTGCCGCCCGATCAATTTTGCGTAGTGCTCACGCTCGATCGTCGTCGGCGCACTCATGCCGCGATCCTCCGGGTGGTGCGCTCAGCGACCGGCGTGGTGGCCGGACGCGCGCGGCCCTTGGCCCAGGTGCGCAGTGCCGTCATGGATTCGCCCATCAGCTTGGAGAGCGGAACGAAATCCACCAGCACGTTGCCGATGGTAAGGTCCGTGGGTTCCTGCTCCTGCTCGAACGCCCGGTAGAGTGCCTCGATGAACACCTGTTCGATTTCCGATCCGGTGAACGTTTCGGTGACTTTCGCCAGTTGGCGGATATCGAATTCCTGCGCGTCGCGTTTGAACTTTCCGATTTGGATATTCCAGATGGCTTCCCTTTCTTCGCGGGTGGGAAGGTCCACGAAGAACAGCTCATCCCAGCGCCCCTTGCGGAGCATTTCGGGCGGGAGCTGGCTCACGTCATTCGCAGTCGCGACAATGAACACCGGCGATTTCTTTTCCTGCATCCATGAGATGAACGAGCCGAACACCCGTGAGGAGGTGCCGCCATCGGTCGAACCCGAGCTGCGGCTGCCGGCGAATCCCTTTTCCATTTCATCAATCCACAGCACGCACGGGGCGATGGCCTCGGCGGTTTGGATGACGGCGCGGAGATTGGATTCCGACTGCCCCACGAGCCCGGCGAAGATCCGCCCGGCATCCAGGCGCAGCAGCGGGACGTTGAACACACTGGCGGTGGCTTTCGCGGTGAGCGATTTGCCGCAGCCGGGGATGCCCAGCATGAGGACGCCTTTCGGCATCGGCAGACCGTATTGCTTCGCGCGCGGTGTGAACGCCTCGCGACGTTTGAGCAGCCAGTCTTTCAGGAGGTCCAGGCCGCCGATGGAATCGAGCGACTCGCGGGTTTCGATGAGTTCGAGCAGGCCGTTCTTTTTCACCGCCTGAGCTTTCTCGCGTGCGATGACGGCAGGATTCAGGTCCCCGGTTTCAACGACCGAGAGTGCGAATGCATCCTCGGCTTCCGTGGTGGTGAGTCCGCGGGCGGCATCGATGAGCGCCGCGGTGGCTTCCGGCGATGGCTTCGCTTTCTTCGTCGATTTGAGGATGCCGTTGAGGACTTCGTTTAATGCCTCCGCACCGGGCAGCGTGAAGTCCACGACAATGAACTCGCGCTCCAGTTCCGGCGGCAGTTTCAGCCGGCAACCGAGCAGCGCGAGTGTGTGACCCTTCGTCTTCCCGGCCCGGAGCTGATCCTTCAATTGCCGGAGCAGCATGGGATTCGGGTCGTCGAGGAAGACGTGGTAATCGCGCAGGAGCACGATGCTGTCTTCCGGCAGAGCGGCGAGGATGCCCAAGACCTCCATGGGGTCCTGTGCGCCACGGGAGGCGCCGTCGCTGGTGTCGATGAGGCCGGCGGTGGCCGACCAGGCGTAGAGCCGGTGTTTGAGGGTTTCGGCTATGGCCTTGAGTTCCGCTTCGACTCGTTGTTCCTCGTGCGAGACGAGGTAGAGTCCGGCGTAACCGGCGCGGATGTAGTGGGTGAGTTTTTCACGCATGGTGTTCGTTCCTTTCGTTCGTTGTTTCACTGGTTGAAGTGCCGGTGCTCCCATTCGAGGCAGATCTCGCGGGAGGGATGGCTGTGCAGGAGGGCACCACCGGCGTCGCGCACCTCCCATTGCTGACTCGTTTCGCTGAACTCGATGGTGGTGGCCCGCCGGATGTTGAGCCGGCCGATGGCGGCGAGTTCGATGGCCTCGGTGTAGAGGCAGTGACCCTCGCCGTTCCCGGTGAAGGTCAGGACGTGCGGCGTCATGATCCGAGCTTCTGGACTTGGGCGGTGTTGCCGCGCTGATGGTATTCGGGCTTCTTCTGCTTCTGCCCGACGACTCCGAGCGCCTCCTCCAGGAAGCGCGTGGCCTTCTCGCAATCGGCACCCTTGAAGCCGATGGCGTCGATGAGGATGTCTCCAATTGGAGACACGGTGACTTCGATGGTGCGTTTCACAATGCACCCCCAATCACGAGTTTGATCGAGCCGTCCTTCTGCGCCTTGCGCTGGACCATGTGCCCCTTCTTACGGGACTCGATCATGGTTTTGTGGACGCCGTAGAGCTGGAGCAGACGGCCGAATTGGCTGCCCACTTCCTTTTCCACATGGCCGTCCCACCAGTCGGTGGTCAGGCCGTAGGAGCCGTTCGGGGTTTTGTTGAGGGCGATGTCGTACGGCCCTTTGAGCCGGATGACGAAGTCGCCCTTGAGTTTATTAGCCGCGTAGCCGCGGGCCTCGGTGTTTGCGAGCAGGGTGACCCCGAGTTCGCCGAGCGCGGCGCGCAGGGCGTCGAGATCACGGACCTGCGTTTGGATGGTCGTGAAGTGACT
>Ga0209596_1000537_pt1 | contig 35104 bp, 28 predicted proteins | sample M_130807_MF_Meta_FD_187314 | JGI IMG/M metagenome (GOLD analysis project Ga0209596, IMG submission 187314) | Freshwater microbial communities from Lake Montjoie, Canada to study carbon cycling - M_130807_MF_MetaG (SPAdes) (version 2) | ecosystem: Environmental > Aquatic > Freshwater > Lake... | reverse complement strand
CAAATTACTGCTGCAATATCAGTGAGTAAATCTCCAAATAAATTATCTGTGACGATGACATCGAAGCGCTCTGGGTTTGTCACCAAGAACATCGCAGTGGCATCAGCATGCAAATATTCAGTTGTGACACTTGGATACTCTTTTGCAATTTCATTGAAAGTACGAGTCCACAAATCTCCTGCGTGAACGAGAACATTGTTCTTATGAACCATGGTCAATTTCTTGCGATCGCGCACTGCAGTACGTTCAAAAGCATCACGAATTACACGCTCTACACCGTGGCGAGTATTGATGCTCTCCTCCGTTGCAACTTCACGCTGGGTTCCACTTGCGAAATTTCCGCCAGAACCGGCATATGGCCCTTCAGTTCCTTCGCGTACAACAATGAAATCAATTGGTTCCTTTGATACAAGTGGGGTCGCAACGCCAGGCAATAACTTTGCTGGGCGAAGATTTACATAATGATCAAAAGCGAATCGAAGTTTCAAAATAATTCCGCGCTCAAGTACGCCATTAGGAACACTGAAATCTCCAACTGCGCCAAAGAGAATTACATCGTTTTTTGCAATTTCTGCAAGTACCGCATCCGATAGCGCTTCACCTGTTTTGCGCCACGAAATGGCACCTAACTCAAAAGAAGTCTTTTCAAATGAAAGGTCATACTTTTTAGCAATTGCATCTAAGACTTTGATGCCCTCGGCCACAACATCTGGACCGATTCCATCTCCACCGATAACCGCTAACTTTATGCTTTTCATTTGTTCTCCAAGGTTACGGAGCGAACCAGTTCGGCACCTGTTCCCTTTGCAACTGATGCAACAAGTGCGTCGCTCACAGCAGAATCAACAGTGATAGCCATAAGCGCCTCACCACCTGCAGTATTGCGTGCTACTTGCATGCCAGCAATATTGATACCAGCGCTGCCCAATAAATTACCTACAGTTCCAACAATTCCTGGACGGTCTGTATAACGAAGGAATAGCAAGTTATCTGTTGGTGGAAGATCAAGATCAAATGTATCAATTGCGATAATTTTCTCGACTTTGCGAATTCCCATAAGGGTTCCATCCACAGTAATTGATTTCCCATTGCTAAGTGCGCAATGTAAAGAGATCATGCTGCGATATTCAGGACTCTCTTGATCCGTATCAACCGTTGATGTAATCCCACGCTCTGCTGCAATTGCTGGAGCATTGACGTAGGTAATTTCTTCAGCACCTGTTGCAATGAGTGCGCCTTTGAGGGCGCTAATTGCCAAGATTGAAGAATCGTGACCAGAGATATCACCGCGAACATGGACATCCATGCTCACTGGTAATTCGCCAGCAAGTGCTGTTGCAAGTTGTGCCATCTTTTCAACGAGTGGAAGTGATGGGCGAATTTCTTCGTGAATTGCTCCACCCTTGACGTTCACTGCATCAGGTACTAATTCGCCAGCAAGTGCTTTACGAACAGAGACTGCAACTGCAATACCTGCACGCTCTTGTGCTTCATCAGTAGATGCACCCAAGTGTGGTGTTGCAACAACTTGATCAAGTGTGAAAAGTGGTGAATCAGTACAAGGTTCAGTTGCAAATACATCAAGTCCAGCACCTGCAACACGACCTTCAGTAATTGCATCAAAGAGTGCAGCTTCATCGAGGACTCCCCCACGCGCGGCATTGATAATGCGCACTGATGGCTTGACCTTCTTGAGTGCTTCAACACCAATGAGATTTGCTGTCTCTTTTGTCTTTGGCAAGTGAATTGTTATGAAATCACTTACCTTCAAGAGTTCATCGAGTTCAACAAGAGTTACGCCAAGTTGAGCAGCGCGCGCTGGTTGCAAGTATGGATCGTAGGCAACAACATTCATTCCAAATGCCTGCATGCGATGTGCAACTAACTGACCAATGCGACCGAATCCGACGATACCTAGTGTTTTTTCAAAAAGTTCAGCGCCTGTGTACTTAGAGCGCGCCCACTTTCCATTACGAAGTGCGGCATGGGCTGGTGAGATAAAACGAGCAGAAGCTAGAAGTAATGAGATCGCAAGTTCTGCTGCGCTAACAATATTTGATGTTGGTGCGTTGACAACCATGACACCTGCAGTCGTAGATGCAGGAATATCAACATTGTCGAGACCAACACCGGCGCGAGCAATTACTTTCAAACCCTTTGCAGCAGTAATTGCTTGCGCATCCATTTTGGTTGCAGAACGAATCAATACTGCATCAACACCCTTTGCAAGCGCGGCCAAGAGTTCATCGCGATTAGCGCCATCGCAATGGCGCACCTCGAAATCTGGGCCTAACGCATCAAGTGTTGCAGGGCTTAGTTCTTCAGCAATAAGTACAACAGGTTTACCCACGTGCAGCGCTTCCTTCTTTGTAATCATCCTTGTTTGAACTCTTCATCCAGCTAAACATTTTGCGAAGTTCGCGTCCAACAGATTCGATTGGGTGAACTTCACCTTTTGCGCGAAGTGCCTTGAATTCAGCGCCGCCTGCTTCTTGATCATCGATGAAGCGCTTTGCAAATGCTCCACTTTGGATGTCAGCTAGAACAGCTTTCATATTCTCTTTGACGTGTGGATCAATAACGCGTGGACCAGAGACGTAATCTCCGAATTCAGCAGTATCTGATACTGACCAACGCTGCTTTGCGATTCCACCCTCGTACATCAAATCAACAATCAACTTGAGTTCGTGAAGACATTCAAAGTAAGCAACTTCTGGTTGGTATCCAGCTTCGATCAAAGTTTCAAAACCATACATAACGAGTTGTGAAGCACCACCGCAGAGAACTGATTGCTCTCCGAATAGATCTGTTTCGCACTCTTCTGTAAATGTTGTAAGGATTCCACCGGCGCGAAGTCCACCGATTCCCTTTGCATATGAAAGTGTGAGTGGCCATGCATCACCTGTTGAATCTTGTTCCACTGCAACGATAACTGGAACTCCGCGACCTGCTGAATATTCACGACGCACCAAGTGGCCTGGGCCCTTTGGTGCAACCATACAAACATCAACATTTGCTGGTGGCGTGATGTAACCAAAACGAATATTGAAACCGTGACCAAAGAAGAGTGCATCGCCATCTTTGAGGTTGGGAAGAATTGATTCTGTATAAATGTGGCGCTGAACATGGTCAGGTGCCAAAATCATGATGACAGTTGCTTCTTTGACTGCATCTGCAACGCTTACAACGCGAAGACCTTCAGCCTCTGCTTTTGCGCGAGATGCGGAACCATCTTTGAGACCAACTCGAACATCAACTCCAGAGTCGCGCAAGCTAAGTGCATGGGCATGACCTTGTGAGCCGTAACCGATAATCGCGACCTTGCGACCTTGGATGATTGATAGATCTGCATCCTCTTCGTGATACATCGTTGCCACGGTTTTCTCCTTTTTATATTTCTTCGGTTGGTTGTTAGTTAGTTCTGGTAATCAGCCTGAACGCCATTGGCGATCGGAATTCCTGAGGTACTAAGGGTACGCTCTGAAAGAGTGACGCTGCCACGCTCTAAAGCGATCAAGCCCGATTGAACGAGTTCACGAATGCCAAAGCGCTCCAGTGCTGAGAGTAAATCAGCGATTTTTGCCGTATCCCCTGTTGCTTCAATAGTGATTGAAGTCGCATCTTCATCGACAATCTTTGCCTCATATGTTTCAACGACAGCCTCAACATCAAAGCGATTCTTTGGAGTTGCTGAAATTTTCACCATCAAGAGTTCGGCTTGAACTGATTTGCTATCGATTACTTCGGCAATATGAATAACGTTGACCAACTTATCGAGTTGGCGAACTACCTGCTCCAATGGATGTCCTTCAACATTGATAACAATTGTCATTCTAGAAATAAGTGGATTCTCTGTTGGTCCCACTGCAAGTGAATCAATGTTGTATCCACGTCGTGAGAAGAGACCTGATACGCGCGCAAGTACGCCAGGTGAGTTTTCAACGAGAACTGAAAGCGTATGTTTACTCATTAGAGCTCCTGTGAATCCCAGTCGGGCGCAAGTTCTCGCGCGACCATAATGTCATCATTTGATGTGCCTGCTGCAACCATTGGCCACACCATTGCATCGCGGAAAACTCTAAAATCAACAACAACAGGTTGATCATTAATTGACATTGCCTTCTCGATTGTTTTATCAACATCTTCTGGACGCTCGCAACTCAAACCAATACAGCCCATTGCCTCTGCAAGCATTGGAAAATTTGGTACGCGCTTTGATTCAAGGTTGGTATTTGAATAGCGACCTTCATAGAAGAGTGTCTGCCATTGACGCACCATTCCAAGTGATTCATTATTGATAATTGCTACTTTGATAGGAATATTGTTGAGAGCGCATGTAACAAGTTCTTGATTAGTCATCTGGAAACAACCATCGCCATCGATTGCCCACACTGTTGTATCGGGTGCACCAACTTTTGCACCCATTGCAGCAGGAACTGAATAGCCCATAGTTCCAAGACCACCAGAGTTGAGCCATGTGCGTGGTTTTTCGTATGAAACAAATTGTGATGCCCACATCTGGTGTTGACCAACGCCTGCAACATAAATTGCATCCGGTCCTGCAATCTTTCCAAGACGCTCAATTACATATTGTGGAGATACCGAACCATCGGAAGGCGCGTCATAACCCAAAGGATATGTACTGCGCAATGAATACATTTGGCGCAACCACGGTGTGAGGTCTGGGCGGTTCTTCTCAAGTGCCTTCTTGAGTGCAGGAATCAATGCAGAAATAGTCTCTCTCACATCACCAACGATTGGGACATCAGCAAAGCGATTCTTACCAATTTCAGCCGGATCAATATCAGCATGGATAATTTTTGCATTCGTTGCAAAAGTTGAAAGTTTTCCAGTTACGCGGTCATCAAAGCGTGCACCTAATGTAATAAGAAGGTCTGCCTTTTGCAGAGCAGTAACAGCTGCAACAGTTCCATGCATTCCTGGCATACCAAGATGCAAAGTATGACTATCTGGAAATGCACCCCGAGCCATCAGCGTTGTTACAACTGGTGCGCCAAGTAGTTCGGCTAATTGCAAAAGTTCACGAGACGCGTTTGCTTTGATAACTCCACCACCAACATAGAAGACTGGCTTCAAAGATTGAGTAATCAGTGCTGCAGCATCGGCAATTGCGCCATTATCTGGAGTTATTTGTGGATGATAGCCAGGTAGATTAATTGATGTAGGCCATACAAAATTAGTCTCTTTTTGCAGAGCATCTTTTGCAATATCGACAAGGACTGGACCAGGACGACCAGAATTTGCAATATGAAATGCTTCGGCAATCGCGCGAGGAATATCGTCAGGATTTGTGATCAGGTAGTTGTGCTTTGTAAAAGGCATTGTGATTCCGCGAATATCTGCCTCTTGAAATGCATCAGTACCAATAGCAGCTGATGGAACTTGACCAGTAATTGCAACGAGTGGAACAGAATCCATCGCAGCATCTGCAAGTGGTGTTACAAGATTTGTTGCTCCAGGACCAGATGTTGCGATACAGACGCCAACTCTTCCAGTTACTTGGGCATATCCAGTTGCAGCATGGCCAGCACCTTGCTCGTGGCGAACTAAAATGTGACGAATAGTGCTATCAAAGATCGGATCGTAAGCAGGAAGAATTGCACCACCTGGAATACCAAACATCACATCGACGCCGGCAGATTCCAATGATTTGACGAGTGATGTTGCCCCATTCATCTTCATCTATCCGCTCCTTTCCTAATAAGAATTGCTCGGTAAATAAAAAATCCCTCAGATCAACTGAGGGAGCGCGAGATCGACTAACTGATCACGCGCTACTAAATCACCACCACAATTGCTGTTGAAAACATGTCCTTATTCTCCAATACAGGCTTCAATGCGTCAACCCCAATATTGCGCATCTCACAATTTGAGCCGAAATTAGTCGCAGACAGCGCCCTTAGAAGCCGATCCTACAAGTTTTGAATATTTCGCTAGAACGCCCCGTGTGTACTTATGGGTAAGAGGCTTCCATCCAACTTTTCGGGCTTCAAGTTCGGCGGGATCTACAAGTAAATCGAGTTTGCGAGTTGTTATGTTGATGCGTACGCGGTCGCCATCTTTTATAAATGCAATTGGTCCGCCATCGACTGCTTCGGGTGCGACGTGGCCAACACATAATCCAGTTGATCCACCAGAGAAGCGGCCATCAGTTAGAAGTAGAGTTGATTTACCAAGTCCCGCACCTTTAATTGCGCCGGTAATCATTAACATTTCGCGCATTCCAGGACCACCCTTTGGCCCTTCATAACGAATCACAACAACATCGCCTGCAACAATTGTTCCATCTTGTACTGCATCCATCGCAGCTTGTTCGCGTTCAAAGACTCGAGCAGGTCCTTCGAATTCTTCAATTCCGATACCAGCTGTTTTGCACACAGCACCATCACTAGCAAGTGTTCCGCCAAGAATTGTGATTCCAACATCAGTTGAAATCGGTGATGATACTGCACGCAAAATCTGTCCATCTGGATCTGGTGGGGCAATATCTTTCAAATTCTCAGCCATTGTTTTACCAGTAACAGTCAAAACATCTCCATGCAACAAGCCTGCATCGAGCAGACCTTTGAGGACCACGGGAATTCCGCCGACTTTATCGACATCACTCATTACAAATCGACCAAATGGCTTGAGATCACCCAGTAGAGGAACCTTGGAACCAATACGGTGGAAATCATTGAGTTCTAGATCTACTCGAGCCTCATTTGCAATAGCAAGTAAGTGCAGAACAGCATTAGTAGATCCACCCAGTGCCATCAAAATAGTGATTGCATTTTCAAATGCTTGCTTCGACAAAATATCGCGCGTAGTAATTCCTTGGCGAATGAGTTCGACAACGGCAGCACCTGATGCAATTGCATATGTATCACGTCGACGATCAACTGCCGGTGGGGCAGCAGAACCTGGTAATGAAAGTCCAATTGCTTCACCAATACTGGCCATTGTGTTTGCTGTGTACATACCACCGCATGCACCTTCGCCGGGACAAATTGCTCGCTCAATTTGATCAACGCGCTCTTGCGTAATCAATCCACGAGCACATGCACCTACTGCTTCAAATGCATCAATAATGGTTACATCTTTGCCATCTACCTGGCCAGGAAGTGTTGATCCGGCATAAACAAAAACGCTAGCAACATCAATACGCGCTGCTGCCATCATCATTCCTGGAAGTGATTTATCACATCCTGCAAAAGTTACCATTCCGTCAAAACGTTCTGCCTGCATCACAGTTTCTACAGAATCTGCAATTACTTCTCGAGAAACTAATGAAAAGTGCATTCCTTCGTGGCCCATTGAAATTCCATCAGAAACAGAGATGGTTCCAAATTGCATAGGGAAACCACCTGCATCGATAACTCCTTGCTTTGATGCTTTAGCTAAGCGATCGAGTGAAAGATTACACGGAGTAATTTCATTCCAGGATGAAGCAATTCCAATTTGTGGTTTGACCCAATCGTCATCACCCATTCCAACAGCGCGCAACATTCCACGAGCAGGTGCTCGCTCTAGACCATCAGTGACAATTCCAGAGCGCGGTTTCATTTTTGACATAGTAGAAGTTTAGCCTCTCAGTAATTATCTATGCTTGGCCCAAGAAGGAAAGTAATAATTCACGCACGCGAGCAGCATCTGCTTGGCCTTTTGTCTCTTTCATGATTGCGCCAATAAGTGCACCTGCTGCAGGTAGATGTCCGTTGCGAACTTTCTCTGCAGTCTCTGGTTGTTCTGCACATGCTTTCTCAATTGCAGCCATGAGGGCTGAATCATCGTTTACAACCTTGATACCACGGGCAGAGATAACAGCAGCTGGTTTTCCCTCTCCTGCGATAACGCCTTCGACAACTTGGCGTGCAAGCTTGTCGGTAAGTTCACCCTTTGCAACAAGTGCAACAATTTCTGCAACATCTGTTGGCGTAATTGCCAATTCTTTTACTGAAATATTTTGCTCATTAGCGATGCGTGAGATTTCCCCAAGCCACCAACTGCGTGCTTTTGTAGGATCACTACCCAAAATTACTGTCGCCTCTACTGTGTCGAGTAGGTCTGCATTAATCATTGCAGCCATCTCTTTATCCGGAACTGACCACTCTTCTTGCAAACGTTTACGGTGAACAGATGGTCGCTCTGGTAATTGTGCGCGAAGTTCTTCAATCCATTTCGCATCTGGTTCTACTGGAACTAAATCTGGTTCTGGAAAATAGCGATAATCCTCTGCTTGTTCCTTTGAGCGACCTGAGCGAGTAAGACCTGACTCTTCTTGGAAGTGACGAGTCTCTTGAACAACGCGCTCCCCCTTATTGAGTAGCTCTGCATGGCGAATCATTTCACCGCGAACAGCGCGCTCTACTGAGCGAAGTGAATTTACATTCTTAGTCTCGCTACGTGTCCCAAGTTTTTCTGCACCAATAAGCCGCAATGAAACGTTTGCATCACAGCGGAGTGATCCTTGTTCCATCTTCACATCACTTACTCCAAGGGAGCGCAAAATATCGCGTAGTTCCGCAACATATGCCTTTGCTACTTCTGGTGCATATTTACCTGTACCTGGAACAATTTTTGTAACGATTTCTACCAATGGAATTCCTGCACGGTTGTAATCAAGTAGTGAATATTCCGCGCCATGAATACGACCTGTTGCACCACCTACGTGAAGTGATTTTCCAGTGTCTTCTTCCATATGTACGCGTTCTACCTCTACGCGGAACTTCTTAGGACCTTCATCGGTTTCGATTTCAACATCGACATAACCGTTGACGCAGATTGGTTCGTCATATTGTGAAATTTGGAAGTTCTTTGGCATATCTGGGTAGAAGTAATTTTTACGTGCAAAGCGACTAAATGGGGCTATAGAACAATTCAGGGCTAATCCAATTTTGATTGTTGACTCAATTGCCTTTTCATTTACAACTGGTAGCGCTCCAGGTAGTGCCAAACACACTGGACATGTCTGTGTATTTGGCTCTGCTCCAAATATTGTGCTGCAACCGCAGAACATCTTTGAATTGGTATTGAGTTCAACGTGAACTTCAAGACCAAGTACTGGTTCATACTTAGCGATCACATCTTCATACGTCAGACTCATGCGAGACCTCCGAGTGCAGGTACCTTTGAAAGTATTGGCGCACCCCACTTACTCAGCAGCGCTGCTTCAAGTGCTGCGCCAACTAAATACATGCGCTCATCCTTCATAACAGGTGACATGATCTGAAAGCCAACTGGAAGTCCATCTTCGTCTGCAATTCCACTTGGCAATGACATTCCACCAATACCAGCCATATTTACAGGAATAGTTGCGATGTCATTGAGATACATGGCGAGTGGATCATTGCTCTTTTCGCCAATTTTAAAAGCTGTTGTTGGGCAGGTTGGTGAGACAAGGACATCAGCCTTTGCAAATGCAGTTGTAAAATCTTGAGTAATAAGTGTGCGAACTTTCTGTGCACTTCCGTAATATGCATCGTAGTAACCAGATGAAAGTGCGTATGTTCCAAGGATGATGCGGCGCTTTACTTCACGGCCAAATCCAACTTCGCGAGTCAAATTCATGACTTCTTCAGCAGAAGCACCATTGATATCGCCAACACGTAAGCCATAACGCATTGCATCAAAGCGAGCTAAGTTAGATGAACATTCAGATGGTGCAATCAAGTAATAAGCAGCGAGTGCGTATTCAAAGTTAGGGCATGAAACTTCAACAATTTCAGCGCCAGCCTTTGCAAGTAACTCAAGTGATTCTTCAAATCGCGCACGAACTCCAGGTTGATATCCATCGCCATTGAGTTCTTTTACAACACCAATCTTCATTCCTTTTACATCACCTGATTTTGCAGCCGCAACCACTTGTGGAACTGGTGCATTAATACTTGTTGCATCTCGTGGATCATGGCCAGCAATTGCTTCATGCAAAAGCGCGGTATCTAAAACAGTACGAGCACATGGTCCTGCTTGATCTAATGAAGATGAGAATGCAACAAGGCCATAACGAGAAACTCCACCATATGTTGGCTTTACTCCCACTGTTCCTGTAACTGCTGCTGGTTGGCGAATGGATCCACCAGTATCAGTACCGATAGCAAGTGGTGCTTCAAATGCTGCAAGGGATGCAGCAGATCCTCCACCTGAACCACCAGGGATACGAGATAAATCCCATGGGTTATGTGTTGGACCATATGCAGAATTCTCAGTGGATGAACCCATAGCGAATTCATCCATATTTGTCTTACCTAAAATAACAATGTCATTCTTCTTCAAATTTGCTACAACAGTTGAGTCATAGGGTGGACGCCATCCTTCTAGTATTTTCGATCCACATGTAGTTGGAACACCTTTTTGAGCTAATACATCTTTGAGTGCAAGCGGAATGCCAGCTAGCGGTGAAAGTTTTTCACCCTTTGCACGCTTTGCATCAACTGCAGATGCTTGCGCTAGTGCGCCTTCAGTATCAATGTGTAGAAATGCATGTACATCTCTATCAACGGATGCGATGCGATTTAAATGTAATTGAGTTAGCGCAACAGAAGTAATCTCCCCTTTAGCCAGAGCACTCGCCATTTCGGAGGCAGAAGAGCGAATCATGCTTCTTCTCCCAAAATTTGTGGAACTCGGAAACGTTGTTCTTCACTTGCAGGCGCACCGGAAAGAGCTTCTTCAGGAGTAAGAGATGGTGTTGTTACATCTGGACGAAATACATTTCGTAGTGGAAGCGGGTGTGACGTTGGTACTACATCAGCGCTTGCCACTTCTTGAACACGAGCAACTGCTTCAAGAATTACAGTGAACTCTGAGGCAAGGCTGACAAGTTCCTCTTCACTCATTTGAATTCGAGCTAGACGCGCAAGGTTTGCTACTTCATCGCGGGAAAGGCTGCTCATAGTCGGTGAGTCTAATAAAAGTGCGCCTTACTTGCGAATCTGCCCATTTCCACTGACTATCCAGGTAGTAGTCGTCATTGCTTCAAGTCCCATTGGGCCACGTGCATGTAATTTCTGATTAGAGATACCGATTTCGGCTCCAAAGCCCATCTCTTCTCCATCTGTAAATCGAGTTGATGCATTGATCATTACTGCAGCGCAATCACTAAGTGCAATAAAGCGTGCAGCGCTGGCATCGGATTCGGTAACAATGGCTTCAGTATGTTGAGTTCCATACTTAGCGATGTGCTCACTAGCTGCATCGAGTGAGTCGACAATTCCTACATTCATTTCGAGCACGCCATATTCAGTGCTCCAGTTCTCTTCCGTTGCTAGCGCACAAGTAATACCAGTTGATTTTGCAATAGTTTGGGAACCAATATCTGTATGCAAAATAACGCCCGCATCAGCGAGTGCTTTCAGCGCTACAGGCAAGAACGTATCTGCAATTGATTTATGAACTAATAGTGTTTCGGCAGCATTACACACACTAGGGCGATGTGTCTTAGAGTTTATCAGGATTGGTAGAGCCTTTTCTAAATCAGCAAATTCATCAACGTATACATGGCACACGCCTGCACCAGTTTCAATTGTTGGCACAGTTGATTCATCGACAACCATACGAATAAGAGATGCACTCCCCCGTGGAATAACTAGGTCAACTTCGCCTCGGGCATGAAGCAGCGCCTTTACTGTTTCACGATCCTCTGATGGAACGAGTTGTACAGCATCTTGTGAAATTGAAGTCTTTGCTAATGCACCTCGCATTACATCAACCAAAATCGCATTACTTGAGGCTGCACTTGAAGATCCACGAAGTAGGGCAGCATTTCCAGACATCAACAAAATAACTGCAGCATCGACTGTGACATTTGGACGTGCTTCATAGACCATGCCAATTACTCCAAATGGCACAGTAATTTGTTTTAGACCGAGTCCATTTGGCAAAGTGGATTGGCGCAAGACAATCCCCAATGGATCTTCCAACTCTGAAACTTTACGTGCACCGTTAGCTATTCCAATAACTCGCTCTGGTGTGAGTGATAGTCGATCAAGTAATTGTGAATTGAGTCCACTCTCGCGACCACGCTTCATATCTTCTTCATTTGCAGTAACAATTTCAGCGCTTCGAGCAATGAGTGCGTCGGCAATATTGGTAAGTGCTTCTTTTCGCTGCGCCGTAGTAGCAACGCTCAAAGTGCGCGAGGCAATACGTGCGCGAGCAGCAAGATTATGAATTAGTTCGGTAGCGCTCATCATGACACCTTATAACAGCACTAAATCATCGCGATGTACGAGTTCGCGTTCGTATTCCACACCCAATGAAGCCGCTAGTTCCTTTGTGGAACGGCCCAACATTTGTGGAATTTCTTCCGAATCAAAAGCCACTAAGCCGCGAGCAATAACTTTCATATCTGGGCCAACAAGTTCAATTGCATCACCAGAAATAAATTCACCTTCAACTGCAGTTACTCCTGCAGGTAAAAGTGAAACTCCGCGTTCAATAATCGCTTTCACTGCCCCAGCATCGAGTACTAGACGACCGCGTGGAGTTGTTGCATGCGCTAACCAGAGTAATCGTGAATTAGTTTTCTTTGACTCAGCATGGAAAAGCGTTCCTTGTGATGATCCTGCAAGACTCTCTGCAGATTGTTCGAGGGATGTAAGTAGCATCGCGATTCCAGTACTAGTTGCAATTCGCGCTGCTTCGATTTTAGTAACCATTCCCCCACTACCAACTCCGGATGTGCCTGCGCCACCAATAGTTTTAGAGTCAATATCTGAAATAGAAGTTACTTCGTGGATCGCTTTTGCGCCAGCCTGTGAAGGTGGTGCGTCATAGAGCGCATCAATATCCGAAATTAGAACTAATAGGTCTGCGTCGATAAGCATCGCGACTAATGCGGCAAGGCGATCGTTATCACCGAATCGAATCTCTTTCGTTCCAACGCTATCGTTTTCATTGATAATTGGAACAACACCTAATGACAGCAATTTATATAGAGTGCGTTGTGCATTTTGGTAATGGGCACGCCTCACAATGTCTTCAGTAGTGAGCAATACCTGTGATGCAACAATTGAGTGCTTTGCAAAGCTCTCGGTGTAGCGAGCAATAAGTAGGCCTTGACCAACAGATGCGACTGCTTGTTGCGTAGCAAGATCTTGTGGACGCGTGTTCAATCCCAATGGAGCAAGGCCCGCTGCGATAGCCCCTGATGAAACAACAACAACTTCAGCACCACGTTTTTTGCATGCAGCAACAACGCTCACTAATTTATTGACAGATTGGGTATCTAATTGTGATCCCGCGCTACCAGTTAGAGATGAAGAGCCAATCTTGATGACGATGCGTTTGGCAGAGGTGATGCTTGCACGGCTCACTTTGCATCTCCATCCTCGGTTTCATTCTTTGCGGCTTCCGCAAGTTTAGGCGAATGTGGGTCAATCACGTTGTACTCCCACTGCATTGCTATCTCTTCATCGCTCAATACATCTTCTTCTTCACGAACAGGAGCGCCCCATGAACCCTCGAGTCGAGAATCCTCACCGCGACGATGCAAGTGGCCAGCTAATTGCTCAGCACCTGCCTCAATTGTTGGCTCCCAATCAAATACAACTTCATTATCTCCACTACCAATACGAACTTCACTACCTGCAATAGCGCCTTTTTTGAAGAGATCTTTCTCAACACCTAATTGAGCAAGGCGATCTGCAAGGTAACCAATTGCTTCGGCATTCTTGAAATTTGTCTGACGCACCCAGCGCACAACTTTATTTCCGCGCACAGTAAATGAACCATCTTCATTTGCCTTGACGGTAAATCCTGAATCATCGACTGGAGTTGGGCGCAAGATAATTCGAGTGCGCTCCTCTACAGCCATTTCTGCGCGCTCTTTTTGAATGAGGCGAGCCATTGCATAAGTAAGTTCTTGCAGGCCGGCTCGACTTGCAGCAGAGACTGCATAAACTTCATAACCTTTATCGCGCAGAGTTTGCTCAACCATTTCGGCCATTGCAGCACCATCTGGAATATCAATTTTATTGAGAGCAATAATGCGTGTGCGATCTTCAAGACCACCATATTGCTTTAGCTCAAGTTCAATTGCCTCAAGGTCTGCAACTGGATTTCGATCTGTCTCTAGAGTTCCACAGTCAAGAACATGCACAAGCGCAACGCAGCGCTCAACATGTCGAAGGAATTCAAGGCCTAAACCTTTTCCTTGGCTAGCACCAGGAATAAGTCCTGGAACATCAGCAACAGTAAATCGAGTTCCACCCGCTTGGACAACTCCAAGATTTGGAATCAGAGTTGTAAATGGATAGTCAGCAATCTTTGGGCGCGCAGATGAGATTGCCGCGATGAGTGATGATTTTCCAGCACTTGGGAAACCAACGAGTGCGATATCTGCAACTGATTTCAATTCCAATTGCAAAATACGTTCTTCACCTGGTTCACCAAGGAGTGCGAAACCTGGTGCGCGGCGCTTAGAAGATGAGAGCGCTAAATTTCCAAGTCCACCAAAGCCACCCTGGGCAGCAACAAATGTTGTACCTGTTCCTATGAGGTCAGCAATTTGTATTCCTGCTTGATCATAAATAACAGTTCCATTTGGAACGCCAAGTATTAAATCTTCACCGCTATAACCATCTTTGCGATCGCCATAACCTTGATGACCAGAAGTTGCTTTGCGATGTGGTGAATGGTGAAAATCAAGAAGTGTTGTCACATTTGGATCGACAACTAAAATAATGTCTCCACCGCGACCACCATTACCGCCATCTGGTCCGCCAAGTGGTTTGAATTTTTCGCGCTTTACAGAGACACAACCATCTCCACCTTTTCCTGCAGTGGCATAGAGAGTCACGCGATCAACAAATGTTGCCACGATAACTCCCTTCTATCACTTGAAATAAAAAAGCGAGCCGCACATATATGCGGCCCGCTCTTCTTGAGAACCGTTTATTAAGCTACTGGAACCACATTTACAACGTTACGTCCGCGAGCGCGACCGAATTCAACTGAACCTGCAGCGAGTGCAAATAGCGTGTCATCTTTACCGCGACCAACATTCTTACCTGGGTGAAAATGTGTTCCACGTTGGCGAACCAAGATCTCGCCACTGTTGACAACTTGACCACCGAAGCGCTTGATACCAAGGTATTGCGCATTTGAATCGCGACCGTTACGTGTCGAGGAGACACCCTTCTTACTTGCCATGGTCTACTCCCCTTACTTCAAGCCATTAATGGCTGTGATTTTTACACGTGTGTGTTGTGAACGAAAACCTTGACGACGACGAAAACCTGTCTTATTCATATAACGAAGAATGTCGACCTTAGGTCCCTTGATTTCATCAATAACTTCTGCAGTGACCTTTACGCCAGAGAGAATCTTTGGATCTGAAGTTACGTTCGTACCATCTACTACAAGTACGGCAGCGAATGAAACAGTCGAACCCGCTGCGCCGTCGATGCGATCAACAACGACAGTATCGCCAACGGCGACTTTCTCCTGGCGTCCGCCAGCTTTCACGATTGCGTACACGTGGTGCTCCAGTTCATTTCTCATGCTCAGGCGCAAGGGCTTCTATTGCTAGCTCCCTCGGGCAGAGGCTAAGGGTACGGAGTCCCGCACCCATGGGTCAAATCTAGGATCCGGGGGTAATTACGCCAGAACTTGAGGCGCGGCGACGTCGTCGCACACCCTTTTCAGGCACTGCTTTCACCTCGGCAACATTCACACTTTCATGAAATTCGTGTTCTGTGGCTTCGCTCTCATCAGCATCTTCATGTTGTGATGAAGGAACATCAAGTTGTGGTGCTGGTGCCTTTATCTTTACTGGCTCCATATGAATATGAATTCCGCGTCCGGCACATGAATCACATATTGTTGAGAAAGCTTCAATAAGTCCCTGTCCAACTCGCTTACGTGTCATCTGAACAAGTCCAAGTGATGTTACTTCTGCAACCTGATGCTTCGTACGATCGCGACCGAGTGCTTCAACGAGTCTACGCAGAACCATTTCGCGGTTAGATTCCAAAATCATATCGATGAAGTCGATAACAACAATTCCACCTAAGTCGCGAAGACGTAGTTGGCGCGCAATTTCTTCGGCAGCTTCTAAGTTGTTCTTAGTAACTGTCTGCTCAAGGTTTCCACCTTTACCGATGAACTTTCCAGTATTCACATCGATAACAATCATTGCTTCTGTGCGATCGATAACAAGGGAACCACCTGAAGGTAGATAAACCTTGCGATCAAAGGCTTTCGCTAATTGTTCTTCAACGCGATACTCAGTAAAGAGATCTCCTGTACCTGTGTACTTTTCAATCTTTGAAGTGAGCTCTGGTGCAATAAAGCCAAGATAATTTGTAATCTGATCCCAGGCATCATTTCCCTGAACAGTGAGTTTGCGGAAATCTTCATTGAAGATATCGCGAATAACACGCACTGCAAGGTCTGGCTCTGAGTAGAGCGCAGTTGGTGCATGGAAATTTGGATTCTCTGACTTTTGGAAGATGTCATCCCATTGTGCTTTCAAACGTGCAACATCATTGGTGAGATCTTCTTCACTCACACCTTCTGCAGCTGTTCGAACAATAACGCCAGCACTTTCAGGAATAAGGTTTTTCAAAATTGCTTTCAGGCGAGTGCGCTCTCCTTCTGGAAGGCGCTTACTGATTCCACTCATTCCACCGCCAGGAACGTAGACAACGTAGCGACCTGGTAATGAAATCTGACTTGTGAGGCGAGCACCCTTTTGTCCGATTGGATCTTTAGTAACTTGAACAAGAACGGATTGACCAGTCTTCAAAACTGTTTCAATCTTGCGTGACTCTGATTCAGAAATTCCTGCTGCATCCCAATTCACTTCACCGGCATAGAGAACGGCGTTGCGTCCCTTACCAATATCGACGAATGCTGCCTCCATTGAAGGAAGCACGTTTTGTACGCGGCCCAAATAAACGTTACCAACGTAAGAAAGATTGGTATTTCGGTTGACGTAGTGCTCAACCATGACATTATCTTCAATAACTGCAATCTGAGTTCTATCTTCAATCTGGCGAACAACCATCTCTCGGTCAACGCTTTCACGTCGAGCTAGGAATTCACCATCAGTAATAATTGTTCCGCGCTTGCGATATGGCTCTCGATATTCACTGCGTGATTCACGTTGGTTATCTCTGGCTCCGCGATCGCGGCGACCACGGCGTGCATCTGGACGTGCAGGACGTTCGCGAACTTCGCGAACTTTGACGATAGTTACAACACCATCTTCTTCGATGGTCTCCCCTGGCGTTACACCTTCGCCACTTGCGCGACGGCGACGACGGCGACGATGAGTCGTGCCATCAGCACTCTCTTCATCGCCTTCTTCAGTTGTTGAATCTTCATTTGTCTCAGTGGAAGCCTCTTGACCAGGTTTTCTACGACCACGACCGCCACGGCGGCGGCGGCGATTTCGCGAACCACGTGATTCGGCATCACTCTCTGATTCGCCAGATGATTCTGTATCTACAAGGGGAGCATCAACTTTTTTAGCAGCACTCTTACGCGCAGGTTTTACCGTTGTATCTGCTGCTTGAAATACTGGAACAGGAATGGCAGCTGACTTTCGCTTTGAAGGCGCAGTAACAGCCACTTCTTCAACATCAACGTCAGGGGTTTTTGATTTTTTACTGGAACTTTTCTTCACCGCACGCTTGCGCGGTGACTTTGGCTCAATAGCCATGGCACCAAATCCTCTATGCGTTTATATAAACGCGCTCTGGCTTGAATTCTCAAGCAAATCTTCTGTGGTGAATTCGCGCTAGGCGTTGTTCGCGAATGGATCGCGAGCCGCGCTGAACTCTGGTGTAAGTATGGCAGATAGTCAGGCTTTCGCCCAACTTCGCTCAAATATGAGCGTGCGAGAAACCTTTTAGCGCTGTCTAGCGTGAATATTTTGAAGTAAGCCAAAACCGATCAAATTAGCGAACATGCTTGATCCACCATAGGAAAGGAAAGGTAATGGCACACCTGTCATCGGCATCAAACCTAGCGTCATTCCAATATTTTCAAATATTTGAAATGCAAACCAGGCGATGACACCCGTTCCAACTAATCGCCCGAAAGGATCGTTGGTTCTTCGAGCAATAGAAAATGCCCGCATCAAAATAATTATGTAGAGCAAGATAATCAGACCGCTGCCTAAGAAACCTAGCTCCTCACCTGCAACAGTGAATATAAAGTCAGTCTGTTGTTCGGGAACAAATCGACCATTTGTTTGGGGACCGTTGAACAAACCAGTTCCAATCAAGCCACCTGAACCAACGGTGATACGTGCTTGTCGCAGTTGATATCCAGTTCCTTGAGTATCTGCATTGGGATCAACAAATGATTGCAATCGCTTTATTTGATATTCATTGAGCGCTCCAGATTTAGCCGCTGCAAAACCACCGATGACAGCGATGATGAGAAGGGCTACGACCCAGCGTGTTGGTGAACCAGAGACGGCAATTATTGTCACTACGGAAGCTGAGATGATAAAAACCGTTCCCATATCTGGTTGCGCCAATATGAGACCAATTGGTACTGCTGCAACAGCAAGTGCTTGCAACATATCTCGAGTTGATGGCTCATCAGAATCATGTCCTCGCTCAGAGAGAATCATGGAGATTCCCAAAATAATTGAAATCTTTGCAAGCTCTGCAGGTTGAATCTGGAATCCCCCTGGAAGTGCGATCCATGCTTGTGCACCATTGACTTCGCTTCCAAGTTGCGGAATGAGGACTGCTGCAAGACCAATAACGCCAAGACCCCATGCAATCGGTGTGTATGCGCGTAATAATCGGTAATCAATAACTGTCGTACCCCATGCAAGAAGTGAGCCGATAACAATATTGATGATGTGGCGTTTCAAATAATATTGAGGATCTAAATTATTTGCTGCATACCAATCACGAGTTGCGGCATAAACAAGTGCTGTGCCTATTGCTAGTAGTAAAGCAATTGCGCCTGTCAGAATTGGATCAAAGCCAGTAAAGAGCGATGGTCGTGATGCACGCCTAAATCTTTGGCGCTCTGCAATTGAACTCATGGCGCCTTCTTTACTTTAGTTGCGGGTGAAATCCTTGGAAGTGTAGTTGGTGGTTTTCCATCTGGAAACAATGCAAGTCCAGGAATAACTTTAGAACCTTTGACGCCAAAGAGCGTTTCATAAATCTTTCGTACTCCGACTGCGCTAGTTGATGCTCCAAATCCACCCTGGCTCACCATCATCACTACTGCAAATCTAGGCTTTTCACTTGGCGCAAAAGAAGCAAACCATGACGTGTTGTCTTTCTTACTTCCATTCAAATTTTTTCCAAAAACTTCAGCTGTACCTGTTTTACCACTCACTGATATAGGGAATCCAGAGAAGGAGCCAGCAGCTGTTCCACTAATAACTACTTCTCTTAGTGCGCTTTGTAGAAATTTGAGCGTTTCGGAAGTTGCAGGAAGTGTGCCAAGTTTTTCAGGCGTCATTGTCTTGATGACTGTTCCATCTGTTTTTACTATCGCCTTACCGACTAGTGCCTGCCAAATGGTGCCGCCATTAGCAATCGCTGCATACATCTGAGTAAGTTTGAGGGGCGTAATGACAGTATCTCCCTGACCGATTGAGAAGTTCACTGCATCTCCTGCGCGAATCTTGTCACCGTCGATACAGTTTTCACGAGCAAGTTCTAATAAGAATGGCGTTTGTTGAGACTTACTAGCTCGATCTTTGTAATTGCAATAAAAGTCCTTGTTTTGTGCATACCAATTTTTGCGCCATTGGCGATCAGCTAAGCGCCCTGCAGATTCTGATGGTAGGTCGATACCTGTCTTTATATTAATTTGAAATCCACGTGCTGCGTTATAGAAATAATCATTGGCATTTGCCTTCGGTCTAAGTCCACCATCGCGCAACCATTCATCAAAAGCTATTCGATACCAAATCGTGTCACATGAAACAGCAATCGCTTTTTTCAAAGACATCCTGCCTTGTGCTTTGCTTTCAAAGTTTTGGAAAGCACGCGTACCAACCTGCACTTCTGCCGGACAGTTATACGATGCATTCAGGTCATATCCGGCATTTGCAGCTGCAACAGTTGAAACAGATTTGAAAGTAGAAGCTGGAGCAAATAAACCTTGAAGCGCGCGCGATAGTGCTGGTACTCCGTTTTTCTCACTAAAGAGATCGCTTGCTTGTTTTACTGTCAGCCCTTTTTCCCAAGCATTTGGGTCATATGTAGGGTATGAAGCGATAGCAATAATACGACCGCTGCGAATATCCATGACAACTGCAGCACCTGAATCTGCTTTGTATCCTGATGCACGAGAGCGACGTACGGCATCAGCTAGTGCACTTTCTGCTGATGCTTGTAGCCTGATATCCAAATTAGTTACTAAATGATCACCTGGTATTGATTTAGTATTTTGACTCACTCGAGTAATTGATTCTTTGCGGTCGACAATTACAGTTCTTATACCAGGCACACCTCGTAAATATGAGTCGTACTCAATTTCAAGACCCGTTTTTCCAATTGATTCACTTCGGAAATATTTTTTGCTATTTGTATTTGCCAAATTCTCTTCTGTCATGGGACCTACATATCCCAATACATGGGCGCCATTGACGCCTTCAATTCCTGGGTAATTTCGAATTGCTATTGGTGTTGCGTCAACGCCTGGATATTTATCTGAGTTTTCTACAATTTGTAGTGCAATATTTGGATCAGCCGCTTTTGTAATTGGAATTGGCTGATACCTAGAACCTGTCCAACATCCTGCTTTCTGGCCCTTTGGAAGTTCGCCACACAAACGAGTCTGCTGGAAAATATCGCTGTAATTCAAGCCGAGTAGCAATGCGAGAGATTTCATAACAGAGATGCCTTTATCTGGCTGCTTATCAATCGTGATTCGATCTATTGTGATTGCTAATCCAACTTTATTGAGAGCTAGCGGCACACCAGAGGAATCAACTATGAGTCCCCGTGTTGCAGGATTTATTACATCCCGACTTTGAATACTCAGTGCTGCATCTCGATATTTCGGACCTGCACCAATTTGTAAATAGAAGAGTCGTCCAAAGAGTGCAGCCATGAGGGAAATTATAAGAATCTGAACAACTAGTAAACTGAGGCGCGAACGTTGATTCATATTCTCGAACTCGTATCAAATGTAATTGCATGTAGTCGAGAAAATATGGGAAGTGTAAAAGGAGTAACAAGTAAGGTCCACATTGAGGTTCCAATAAGAATAATCAAAATCTGACCAAATGAGCCCAAGTTAACTCCAAGTAATACACCTGTGAGTAAAAATGCCGTTTCAGAAACGAAAACTCCTCCGACTACAAGAAATACAATCGTGATTGGATTTCCACGTGATTTGTCATCGCCAAATCCTAAAAACGCAATTCCAAAACATGTGAGAATCATGATGAGAGTCCACTGACCTACAGGACCTGAAGAACTCGGTGAAAGATCGGTAAGGAAACCTGCACCAAATCCAGCAATCGCTCCCACTTCAGGTGTACTTAGCGCTGACCATACCAATGTAAAAATTATAAAAAAGGAGAAACCGCCACCTGGCAAGCGAATTTGATTTACAAGGGATTCTTGGAGTGTGTAGAGAACAAGAAATATGAGGGTTGAAAATGTAAGTTGGCGCGTGATCATTTGGTAGCAGTTGGGCTAGGTGATGGCGTAACAAGTATTGTAATTGTTGGTACAGGTCTTGGACTCGGCTTTGCTGGAACAAGGGCATCACGTGGATCTGTTTTCGGTGCACCTACAACGACTGCAACTACACCAAGTGCGGAAAAGTTTGTATAAAATTTTACGGATGCACTTTGTGCAACAGCCCCTGCTGAATTATCAACTGAAAGAACGCTACCTACTGGAACACCTGGGACAAAGGGGCGATTTTGTTGGCTTCCGCGAGCAAGTAATACATCTCCTACTCGCAGCGTTGTTTGATTATCGATGAGTTGGAGCACCGCTTTATTCGATCCTTGCCCTGAAAGAATTCCAATCTGCTGAGTACCCGCAATTCGGACACCAATTCGAAAAGATGGATCAGAGGCTAAAAGAATTAATGCAGAATTTGGATACACCTCTTTTATTACTCCCGCTAATCCTGAATCACAAATGACTGTCATATTGCGTCGGACTCCAGAATTGATTCCAGCATCGATTGTGAGTGTCTGGCTAAAAGATTGACTTGAACCCTGTGAAATAACTTTTGCACTCAAGATTTTATAATCTGCAGTACCTGCAAGGTCTAACATCGATTTATATTGTTTTAGTTGTGCATCAGCATTTTTGCGATTGATTAACTTTGTCCGTAAATTGAAATTTTCAGCACGGAGTTGTTCTAATTGGTTACGAGTGCGGCCAAGGTGGGTTATATCGGAGAAGAAATTCTTAAAAGGTGTTGCAACAATATTTCCTGCTCGTTGAAATGGCGACAAGACAGTCTGGCTACCAGTGCGCAATCCATCGAGTACTTGCACTCCACGCAGATCTAAAGTGATCAGAAAGAGCGAGGAAACAATGAGAATAATAAGAAGTAGACGCGAGCGATTGCCTCCGCCATAACGCATCTCTTATTTCCTATCGACGTGGTTCGGAGATCAAGACCTTCTCTAAAGCCTCAAACTCTTCGATGCATTTTCCAGAACCTTCTACAACTGCATCGAGTGGACGGTCTGCAACATGAATTGGCATCCCTGTCTCTTTACGTAAGCGCTCATCGAGTCCCTTGAGAAGTGCGCCGCCACCGGTTAGAACAATTCCGCGATCCATGAGATCACTTGCCAGCTCTGGTGGAGTTTTATCAAGTGTGCTCTTTACAGCATTAACGATTGCATTGACAGGCTCTTCAAGTGCTTTACGAATCTCTGCAGCAGAAACAACAATTGTTTTTGGCAGACCAGTTGCTAAATCGCGACCACGAATTTCTGCATCATTTTCACCTTGAATTGGATAAGCGGAACCGATTGCCATTTTGATCTCTTCTGCTGTGCGCTCTCCCAAAAGTAGTGAGAATTCACGCTTTACCCAGTTGATAATGGCTTGATCTAGCTCATCTCCGCCAACACGAATAGATAGCGCTGTAACAATTCCACCAAGTGAAATAACAGCAACTTCCGTAGTACCTCCACCAATATCTACAACCATATTTCCTGTTGGTTCATGAATTGGAAGTCCAGCACCGATTGCTGCAGCCATTGGCTCTTCAATAATGTAAACCTTGCGAGCACCCGCTGCATATCCTGCATCTTTGACTGCGCGCTGTTCAACACCTGTGATACCTGAGGGAACACAGACAACGATACGTGGCTTAGCTAAAAAGCGGCGATGGTGAACCTTTTGAATAAAGTAACGAAGCATGCGCTCTGTTGTATCGAAGTCAGCAATAACACCATCCTTGAGCGGACGAATCGCAACAATATTTCCAGGTGTGCGGCCAATCATCTTTTTAGCTTCAAGACCAACTGCAAGGATTCCCCCAGTATCTTGATTGACGGCAACAACACTTGGCTCGTTGAGCACAATTCCACGACCTCGTACGTAAATCAAGGTATTTGCAGTGCCTAGGTCTACGGCCATGTCGCGACCAATAAAGGACATCCTGTTACTCATTTGTTTCCCCTTGTATTATTCGTTTTAGTTCGTTGGAAAAAAAATAGAAATTTCGCGAGCAGCAGATTCAGGTGAATCAGAGCCGTGGACAATATTCTGCACAACTTTTGTTCCTTGGTCGCGCGCTAAATCTCCACGAATTGTTCCAGGTGCTGCAACTGTTGGATCTGTTGCTCCGGCAAGAGAGCGAAATCCTTCAATGACACGATTGCCTGTTGCAACAATTGCAACTATTGGTCCAGACATCATGAACTCAACGAGTGGTTCATAAAATGGTTTTCCTGCATGTTCTGCATAATGCTTTTCAAGTAGCGCGCGATCTGCATTGAGCAAGCGCAATGCTTCGATTGAATAACCTTTTGCTTCGATGCGTGAAATAACTTCACCCGTTAGCCCGCGACGTACTCCGTCAGGCTTGACCAGGATTAATGTTTTTTCGGCGCTCATAGAGGGTAAGTCTATTAGGCATCTGGCGGACGTGTCGCCAGCAGGCTGGCCCGTATCGCCTCACCCTTGCGCCCAACAAGAATCGCCGCAATCCATAACCCCACGAAAAGGGTGCCAATAATAAAGAAGGCTGGGAGGACAAAGCCAAAGGCGAGCATGGCAATCTGAAGAGCAGATGCAAAAATCCATCCACTTTTAGATTTCAAAAGGCCAGCGCTAAGAATTAGCAAGATTGCAATGGATGCACCATAAATAATTGCACCACTGGAATGACTTTTCATTGCAAGCAAAAGTGCAAAACCAAGGGTGAAACTCTCCATCACTAAGACTGCCGATGCCAACATTCTCATAAATGGAACTTCTTTCGAAGATAGGTCCGCGATTCGCCCACCGTTACGACAGAGCCTGCAACTACTACACCAACGGATTCATCACTGAGGGGTCGCCTTGCTTTTTCGACTGCGCGATCTAACGCTGCATCTAGAGAGGCAACTGGAAAGACTCGGTCTTTACCGAATATTGAAACTGCAATTTTCTCAAGTTCTGTAACTGGCATTGCTCGAGGTGATGAACTCTGAGTCACGATAACTGAATTGAGAATTGGTTCGAGCTCTTTCAAAACTCCTGTGGCATCTTTATCTCCAAATATGGCGACAACGCCAATTACTTCATCAAAGGTAAATTCACTCTCAATTGTCTCTGCAAGTGCTCTAGCGCCATGAGGATTATGCGCAGCATCAAGAATCACGGTTGGGTCGCGATGGACAATTTCACATCGCCCCGGAGATGTAACTGCTGCAAAGCCAGCACGTACTGATTCAATATCTAGTGGCTGATCACCAAAAAATGCTTCGACTGCGACTAACGCAGAAGCTGCATTGAGCGCTTGATGCTTTCCGTGAAGGGGTATGAAAATATCTTCATACGTATCGTTGATTCCTTTCACGCTTATTAATTGACCACCAATAGCAACTGCTCGTGAGAGAAGTTCGTACTCAATACCTTCGCGAGCAATATCGGCACCAACTTCGGCTGCACGGCGCAATAATTCAACTGCAGCCTCAGGTTGCTGTTGGGCAAGAACTACAAAGCCGCCTTCCTTGATGACGCCTGCTTTTGTCGCTGCAATTTCTGTGAGCGTATTTCCTAAATATTCCATGTGGTCATAATCAATCGGCATTACAACGCTGACATCGGCATCAATGACATTAGTGGCATCCCATGTTCCACCCATGCCCACTTCAATAACTCCAACATCAATTGGGTGTTCAGCAAAGGCAACAAAGGCAAGGGCTGTGATTGCTTCGAAGAATGAGATGGGATTACCAAATTTTTCATCCATCAAATCTAAGTAGGCAGCAATATCGTTATAAGCAAAGATGAGTTCTTTAGGATCTATCGATTGGCCATTGATTGCGATTCGCTCTAAATAACTCTCGAGGTGTGGGCTTGTAAAGCGGCCAGTTCTCATTCCCGTTGCAAAGAGAAGTGAATCAATCATGCGAGAAGTAGATGTCTTTCCATTTGTGCCTGCAATATGAATTGTTGGATATGTAAGTTGAGGTGAGCCCAAAATATCCATCAGCGCAGAGATTCTCTCCAATGTTGGAGCAATGCGTGTTTCAGGCCAGCGAGCTAAGAGCGCCTCTTCAATTGCATCAACTCGTGCTTGATCATCGGCAGAGATCATCATGACTGTGGCAGCGCAGCAAGTTGTGCGCTGATTCTTTCGATATCCGCACTCGTTGTAACTAATCGTTCTTTGATTTCAACAACTACATTTTCTGGTGCTTTTGCCATAAAGCCTTCGTTAGAAAGTTTTACTTGGGCTGTTTGTAAATCCTTTTGGGCGGTCACTAAATCTTTTGTAAGGCGTGCTCGTTCTGCCCCAATATCAATCGTTCCAGTGAGGTCGAGTTCAACTTTGACTGAACCAATCTCAAAACTAGCACTTGCTGTGAAATCAACATTTTCTATCTTCAAAACAAATGCCATAGCTGGTGCATATGCAGCAATATCAGCAGGTGCTACAAATCGACCAGGAACTTTCTGTGTTGTTTTGATTCCTTGATCATTTCTAAATCTACGAACCTCTGTAATTATTGTTTGAAGCTCAGTAACTAATTTCTCAGATTTCTTATCAATATGGGATGCATTGGCTACTGGCCACTGTGAGATAACAAGTGATTCTCCCCCAGTAAATGAAGTCCAGAGTTCTTCAGTTATAAATGGCATAACTGGGTGCATCAACTTGAGCAATTGGTCGAGTACGTAGCCTAGAACTCGCTTTGTTGCATCACTATTTCCAGATGCAAAGGTCTCCTTTGAAAGTTCTAAATACCAATCGCACAGGTCATCCCATGCAAAGTGATAAATCACATCGCATGCACGAGCAAACTCATAGCCCTCAAGAAGATGATCTACTTCTGAGATAGTTTCTGAAAGACGGCTCAAAACCCACTTATCAATTGCATTGAGTGAATCAAGTACTGGGAGCTCGCCATCGACATTTGCGCCATTCATTATTGCAAAACGCGTTGCATTCCAAAGCTTTGTTGCAAAGTTACGAGATGCGCCAACCCATTCCTCCGCTAGCGCTTGATCGGTTCCTGGATTTGCCTTTTGAGCCAGTGCAAAGCGCAGTGCATCAGCGCCGTAGCGATCCATAAATTCAAGTGGGTCAATTGCATTTCCGCGACTCTTACTCATCTTTTTACCAAAGCGATCGCGCACCAAGCCGTGAAGTGCAATTACTGGGAATGGCGCAACGCCATCCATTGCGAAAATTCCCATCATCATCATGCGCGCAACCCAGAAGAACAAAATGTCATAACCAGTTACAAGAACGCTCGTTGGATAAAACTTCTTCACATCTGCAGTATTTTCAGGCCAACCAAGAGTTGAGAATGGCCACAGGGCAGATGAGAACCATGTATCTAAAACATCTGGATCTTGAACATATCCAGCAGGTGCGCTTTCATCTGGACCTAGAACTAATACTTCACCATTTGGTCCATACCAAACAGGGATTTGATGTCCCCACCACAATTGGCGAGAGATGCACCAGTCGTGCATGTTATCTACCCAATCGAAATAACGTGGTTCTAATTCTTTTGGTTCAATCTTTACTCGTCCTTCGCGCACAGCATCACCGGCTGCTTTTGCAAGTGGTGCAACGCGAACGAACCATTGCAAAGATAACCGTGGCTCAACAGTTGTATCGCAACGAGAGCAATGTCCTACCGAGTGAAGATATGGACGCTTCTCAGAAACAACGCGACCTTGTGCTTTGAGTTCTGCAACGACTGCTTTTCTAGCATCAAAGCGATCCATGCCATCGAATTGTGTACCGGAATTAGCCATAACTCCGTGCTCATTCATAATAATTGGCATATCAATTCCGTGACGTGTTGCCATTTCAAAGTCATTGGGATCGTGCGCTCCAGTTACCTTTACGGCACCTGTTCCAAAGTCAGGATCAACTAATTCATCAGCAATAATTGGGATCATTCGATTAGCAAGTGGGAGCAATACTTGTGTACCAACCATGTGCTTATAGCGTGGGTCATTAGGGTGTACTGCAACAGCGCCATCACCAAGCATCGTTTCAGCACGAGTTGTTGCAACAGTGATTTGTTGATCACCCTCGCCATAGCGAATAGATACAAATTCGCCTTCAACATCTGAGTGCTCTACTTCAATATCTGATAGCGCAGTCAAACAACGTGTGCACCAGTTGATGATTCTCTCTGCGCGATAAATAAGGTCTGCGTCATAGAGTTTCTTGAAAATCGTTGGCACAGCTTTGATTCCATTTGCATCCATCGTGAATGCTTCACGGCTCCAGTCAACGCTCTCGCCTAGGCGTCGCATCTGTCCAAGAATTGCACCGCCAGATTCGGCTTTCCATTCCCAAACTTTCTTTACAAACTCTTCACGTCCTAAATCATGGCGCGACTTTCCTTCGGCTGCTAATTGTTTTTCGACAACATTTTGTGTTGCAATTCCAGCGTGGTCCATTCCTGGTAACCAGAGTGTTTCAAAACCCTTCATACGCTTCATACGAATAAGCACATCTTGTAGCGTGTGATCGAGTGCGTGACCAATATGCAAACTTCCAGTTACATTGGGAGGCGGAATAACAATTGTGTATGGCTCTTTCTTAGATGTGTGATCGGCGGTGAAATAACCAGCCTTGATCCACTTTTCGTATAAGGGTGACTCAATGTCGGCCGGTGAAAAGGTCGACGCGAGTTCGCGCTTATTCTGACTCATAGCGAGCAGTCTAGATTATGCGCTCTTCTCCTCTTGACTCTTTTGAGCCCGCGCGCGCTTTGGAATATCGCCTGTGCGATTAATCATCGTAGGCAAAACCCCATCGTTGATGCATTCCTTTGTAACAACGACCTTGGCAACATCAGAACGGCTTGGTACGTCATACATAACGGCCAATAGAACTGATTCCATGATGGCGCGAAGTCCACGTGCACCAGTACCGCGCTTGAGCGCGAGTTCGGCAATTGCATCGAGAGAATCGGCATTGAATTCGAGTTCAACGTTATCGAGATCAAAGAGACGCTGATATTGCTTGACGAGAGCATTTTTTGGCTCTGTGAGAATCTGCATCAGCGCTTCTTTATCTAGATTTTCAACACTTGTAATGACTGGAAGACGTCCAATAAATTCTGGAATCATTCCAAATTTCAAGAGATCTTCCGGCATAACCTCTGCAAAGAAATCTCTGCGGGACTTATCTTCGGAGCTTTGCATAACAGCATTGAATCCAACGCCTTTGCTTCCGCTTCGACTTTCAATAATCTTTTCAAGCCCTGCAAATGCTCCACCAACGATAAAGAGAACATTTGTTGTATCAATCTGAATAAATTCTTGGTGTGGGTGCTTGCGTCCACCTTGTGGTGGAACAGATGCAACAGTTCCTTCGAGAATTTTGAGGAGGGCTTGCTGTACACCTTCACCAGATACGTCACGAGTAATTGATGGGTTCTCTGACTTGCGAGCAACCTTATCAATTTCATCGATATAGATAATTCCAGTTTCAGCTTTCTTTACATCAAAATCTGCTGCTTGCAAAAGCTTGAGCAAAATATTCTCAACATCTTCGCCAACATAACCAGCCTCGGTAAGCGCTGTTGCATCAGCAATAGCAAATGGCACATTGAGCATGCGTGCAAGTGTTTGTGCCATCAGAGTCTTACCGCACCCTGTTGGACCAAGAAGCAAGATATTGCTCTTTGCTAATTCAATTGCATCCTCGCGCTTTGAGTCTCCTGTTTGTACGCGCTTGTAATGATTGTAAACAGCAACGGAGAGTGACTTCTTTGCGCGGTCTTGACCAATTACATATTGATCTAGGAATTCAAAAATCTCTTGTGGCTTTGGAAGTTCTGTCAGCCCAAGAGAACTTGCCTCTGCAAGTTCTTCAACAATAATTTCGTTACAGAGTTCAATACATTCATCGCATATATAAACACCAGGTCCAGCAATGAGTTTCTTGACTTGCTTCTGAGTTTTGCCACAAAAGGAACACTTCAAAAGATCGCTTGTTTCACCGATGCGTGTCATGAGACTCCCTAAAGTTCGCAGTTGGGGGAAGCGCGAACTTTTACTATGCAATCGTAGATTCTCTGACCTTTTTGAGCGCGGGTATTTAGGCCTTTGGGTGTTCGCCCTGAGAATAATTAGCCTTCTTTGGCATCTTCAAATCAATAACGCCAGGCACAAAGAGAACTGCGATACAAATAACCACATGAAAAATACTTGCGCCAATGAGCAATTCTTTTTCTCCAACAAGATGTACAGCAGGTCCAACCAGTGCCATCCCTAGCGGCAACAGACCGACTGATCCCATGTGATCGATACTAAAAACACGCCCCTGTAACTCTTGCGGAATCTCTCGCTGAATCGCTGTAACCCAGTATGCATCCCACGGACCAACTGAAAGTCCTGCAATGAGATAACCAATCATTACAAAAGTCGGCGATATTGGAAATGCAAGTACGAGAGTTGCCACTACAAGGAGCCCCCACACACCAATTGACACTAATCCTGGATGTTTTGCTTGAAAACGAATTGCGATAAGTGCTGAAATCACTGCGCCAACACTAAAGAGCGCAGCAGATGCTGCAAAGACAGTATCTGTGCCGAATTCACGGCGAGAAATAATTGGCAATAAAACTTGTTCAGCCCCCAAAAGAACCATGAGTTGCACAGATGCCATTGCAATAACTGCAGCCACCCACGGCATCGACCACACTGTCTTCAATCCTTCTTTGAGATCGACGAAGAACTTTGGTGCATCTACATTCTTTATATATTTAGGTTCAGTAATTGGGTATAAAAGATAGGCGCCAAGTGCAAAAAAGATTGTTGTGACAGCAAAAGTAAGGCGTCCGCCGATAGCAATAACTGAAAGTCCACCGATACCTGGGCCAACGATTGAGGCGAGTTTTATAACTATGCCCCGCGCAACATTTCCTGCAGGCAATTTATCCGATGGCAAAATTGTTGGCATAATCGCACCTGCAGCAGGTGCGCCGAAGGCATCGCCTGCACCCATTATAAATACCAATATTGCAATCACAAAGAGAGGGATGCTTGGTGCTGCCACAAATACAAGAATGAGTGCGAGAAAAGCTCTAAAGATATCAGCACCCATCATCACGTATTTTCTAGGAAGACGATCAGCCCATACTCCACCAACTGGTGCAAGTAAGACTCCAGATAAAACTCTTGCCGCAAGAATCAAGCCAAGTGATGTTGCATTTCCACCAGTATCTAAAATGGTAACTGCGAGTGCAATTGGGAATGCAGTTGCACCAACATTGACAAGAAGACCGGAAGTCCAAAGGCGCAGATAATCCTTGTAGGACCAGATAGATCCCTCTTTGATTATCGCCACGAAATATTGAAAGCCTTACTTAGCTGGCTTTGCCTTTCGTGATGCAAGTACCTGATCGATAAGTCCGTACTCAACAGCTTCTGCTGCCGTAAGAATCTTGTCGCGCTCGATATCAGCTGCAATATCTGCAGGGCTGCGAGTTGAATGCTTTGCAATCATCGCTTCAAGCAAAGTACGCATGCGCATGATCTCTTTTGCTTGAATTTCGATATCAGATGCTTGTCCGCCACCTTCAGATGATGGTTGGTGAATCAAGATACGTGAATGCTCGAGTGCGTAACGCTTTCCTTTTGCGCCACCAGCAAGAATTACCGCTGCCGCAGAAGCCGCTTGACCCAAACAAATAGTGCTCACATCTGGGCGAATAAATTGCATGGTGTCATAGATTGCAGTTAGCGCTGTAAATGATCCACCGGGTGAGTTGATGTAAATCATGATGTCGCGATCAGAATCCATTGATTCAAGGGTCAAAAGCTGAGCCATGACATCGTTTGCAACAGTGTCATCAATTGGCTGACCCATGAAGATAATGCGCTCTTCGAATAACTTTGTATAAGGATCAAGGCGCTTGAAACCGTAAGCGGTCTTTTCTTCAATTGTTGGAAGAACGTAGCGATTAGTAATTTCGTTGATGCGGTTCATCTCTGAATTCATGCTGTGCCTCCACGACCTGAAACTTGACCTGCTGAACGAACAACATGATCTACAAATCCATACTCTTTTGCTTCATCAGCTGTAAACCAGCGATCACGGTCTGAGTCTGCAGTAACAGTTTCAATACTCTGTCCTGTGTGATGTGCAATGAGTTCTGCCATCTTCTTCTTTGTAAATCCAATTTGTTCTGCTTGAATTTTGATATCTGTTGCAGTTCCACCAATACCACTTGAAGGTTGGTGCATCATGATGCGTGCATGTGGAAGCGCGTAACGCTTTCCTGCAGCACCTGAACAGAGCAAGAACTGACCCATTGATGCGGCAAGTCCCATTCCAACAGTTGCAACATCGTTATTGACGTATTGCATCGTGTCATAAATTGCCATACCTGCAGTTACAGAACCGCCAGGTGAGTTGATGTAGAGAAAAATATCTTTTTCTGGATCCTCGGCTGCAAGCAAAAGAATCTGTGCAGCGATTGCATTTGCCATTGAGTCTTCAACAACAGAGCCTAGGAAGATAATTCGTTCGCGAAGCAAACGGTTATAAACCTGATCATCTAGACCACCGGAACCTGATTGCGGTGCGCGTGCCAAAATTTCGGCAGCTTGCGGGTTAAGAAAATCCACGTGACATCCTCCTGATTATTTTTACCTGTACTGACCCTAACAATGTAAGCGCCGAATTGCTTCCCAATAAAGCTCAAAAGCTACCTAAATGCCCCGTGTTCGCTCAGGGCAGATTGTTACTCGGTTACTTCGCCAACTTCTGGTTCTGGTGCTTGTGGGCGAAGTGCCTCAAGATCTACAACATTTCCTGAAGCATCGCTGATCTTCACGCGAGCAAGAACAACTGCGAGCGCCTTAGCACGAGAGACTTCAGCAACGAGTTGTGAAATTTGGCCAGCCTTTTGCAACTCTGCTGCGAATTGCTCAGGAGCCATTCCATAACGCTGTGATGTACGTACCAAATATTCAGTCAATTCAATTTCAGTGACGTTGACATCTTCAGTCTGCAAAATCGCATCGAGCAAGAAATCTGATTTCAATGATGAGCGAACTTGCCCATCAACTTCTGCGCGATGCTCAGCATCTTCAAGGCGACCTTCACCCTCTAGGTGATCATTTACTTCTGCTTCAACAACTGAATCTGGAACCGGAATATCTAAATCATCTGTAAGTTTCTTGAGCAGAAGATCGCGTGCTTGTGTTCCCTGTTCCATCTTCTTCACGCGCTCTAAGCGAGTGTTGAAATCGGCCTTCAAATCTGCCAATGAATCAAATTCGCTAGCAAGCTTTGCAAACGCGTCATCTACTGGTGGAAGCTCACGCTCTTTGACTGCCTTGACCGTTACTTCAACATTTCCGCTTTCGCCCTCTACCTGGCCAACCAGTTGCGAATCAAATGTCTTTGACTCTCCCGCTGATAGACCCTCAAGTGCTGCATCTAGGCCATCGATCATGCGATCTGAGCCGACTTCATAAGAAATATCGTTAGCGACTCCACCATCAACTTCTTTTCCATCAATGCGAGCAGTCAAATCAATAGTTACAAAGTCGCCAGTTTTCACAGCGCGCTCAACAGTATTGAGAGTTCCAAAACGAACACGAAGGTTTTCAATCTGCTCATCAATATCTGTATCTGCAACCACTACATCATCTACTGTGATTTCAATCTTTGAGAAGTCTGGAAGTGTGACTTCTGGGCGCACATCTACTTCAACGGTAAAAGAGAGCTTCTCGTTATCGATGTATTCCTTGACCTCAACTGTTGGGCGGCCAATCACAAAAATCTTATGCTCGCGAGCGGCCTGGCCATAGAAATCAGGGAGCGCAGAATTGATTGCTTCATCAATTACTGAACCGCGACCAACACGTTGATCAATCATTGATGATGGAATTTTGCCCTTACGAAATCCAGGAATATTTACCTTTGATGCAATCGCCTTATATGCATTATCGACATGTGTTGTGAGCTCTGCATATTCAACATCTACAGCGAGTCGAACACGAGTAGGTGACAAAGTCTCGACCGTGCTCTTCACAATTACTCCTTCAAAAAAAAGTCTGGTCGGGGCGGGGAGATTCGAACTCCCGGTCTCCTGCTCCCAAAGCAGGCGCGCTAGCCACTACGCTACGCCCCGAGGCGCAATACGGGAGTCTAGAGGAGATTTTCACCTTCTCTTACCGACCTAGTAGATTTTTCTTACGCCCACGGGGTGTAGCTCAATGGTGAAGCCCAGCCTTTCAAGCCCAGCACGCCAAGAAAATATGCAATTTATTTCTAACTACCGAAGACCACATTCTCGTGCCCTAGGTTTGATAGACATCTAATCGAAGAACGAATCCATATATGAGGAGTCGCTGCTGGATCTGTTATGGCGATGGTGATTTATTTATATGATTTTTCTTGTATTACTACGCCAACTAAGCCACAAGCAAAAATTGCTAATACTTTCATCCAGCTTTCCATGGGCGCAGAATAGGTTAGGGCCGTGGCAATTACTGCCCCAGAAACTCCACCGTATGGAAGCCAATTCTTCATGGATAAATTATCTACCACGCATGCAAGGTTTAGGCGCACGCCATGCTCTATCCGCGCCTAATTTTCAGTAACGGGTGGATTTTGACGCTCTGCAACGGTGTAAGATTCCACCGAATTGATGATCCATCTCATCTATTTACGCGTGATTACGCTGATATACGCAGCAGATTTTCATTTGCGGGTGTAGCTCAATGGTAGAGCCCCAGCCTTCCAAGCTGGCCATGCCGGTTCGATCCCGGTCACCCGCTCCACATATTTCGTCAGCCGATTTGGCCGACTTCGGTGCTGAAGTATTTTCCAATCATTGCAATATTGAAACCAACTGCACCAATAATAGGTACTACTTGGATATTGAAAATCCCCGTAATTCCAGTTCCATCAATAGTTAATTCTGAAATTAAGGTAGTGAATAAACACTCGCCAGGGTTTTGATACTCCGAGCCTGTTGCAATATATGTATATGCATTCAAAACTGCACCGGATCCCGCACTATTTATGGTCATATTTATTGGATATGAAACTGTGTTGTCAGTTACGTTATATGTTTTCACAAAGATTGATACTAGATAACTCTTCCCTCCAGTGAAACTTCCAAAGTTATTGGAAGGCTTGGTTGTGCCCGCACTACCTGAGAGATTTGAACTAAATGTAACTGTTCCAGAATATGAATTTGACGGACCAACAGATCCTGTTGCGCCCGTAGAACCGGTGAGCCCGATTGACCCTTGAGATCCAGTAGAGCCTTGTGCACCAGCACTTCCATTCGTGCCATTTGTGCCGTTAGTTCCGCTAGTTCCCGTAGCACCACTAAGTCCAGTGTCACCTTTTGCCCCAGTAGATCCTGTCGAGCCAGTAAAACCGGTGAGCCCGATTGAACCTTGAGATCCAGTAGAGCCTTGTGCACCAACACTTCCATTCGTGCCATTAGTTCCATTTGTTCCGCTAGTTCCTG
>Ga0209596_1000532_pt1 | contig 35270 bp, 21 predicted proteins | sample M_130807_MF_Meta_FD_187314 | JGI IMG/M metagenome (GOLD analysis project Ga0209596, IMG submission 187314) | Freshwater microbial communities from Lake Montjoie, Canada to study carbon cycling - M_130807_MF_MetaG (SPAdes) (version 2) | ecosystem: Environmental > Aquatic > Freshwater > Lake... | reverse complement strand
TTGATTTCATCAAGTGTTTTGATTTTGTTCATTGATGCCATAGGAATAGGTAGACGAGCTTTTCTTGTTTCGTCTAATATCTCATGACCTACTACAGACAATAATTCGTCTTCTGGTGAAATTGTCACCAATTCTTCTATAAGAATGTCGTATTCTGAATCCGACATAACAGGCTTTCCAATTCTGTAAGCTTCATTAGCTTCTTTAATTCTATTTTTCAATTGATTTATCATACTACAAATATAGTTATTTTATTTTAAATATCAAACTCCTAATGTCTTTAGATTAATATCTCTCTGATAAGTTTTTTCATCATATACTTCGATTACATATCCATCTATTTTAAACTCAGATGCCCAAGCATCATATCCACTTCTATAGTGTGTATTTTCAATCAAAACTTTTTCGATGGCAGATTCTTTTGATTCTGCTACTACTTGATATTCGGGTCTTGAACCGCTATACCAACCTCCATCATTAAATGTAACTGTATAAATCTTCATACTACAAATATACAAAATTATTCTTTAATGACGAAAGAAAAACAGAACATTTAATATATACTAAAAAATCAATAGATTAAAATGGCAATTCAAAGTTCATTTCCTAAAGTGGCAGATCAAGTAATAAGTTTCAACAAAAACATTGTTGACATACTTACAAAAATAAATAGTGTTACTACTACAACCGAGCCATCTGTAAACGTGCAGATATTCGATGACAATGGTGTTTTGAGAAACTTCAGCATACCGTCGGTAACCTCTTTGAAAGCTGAGATAGATAGACTTAATAATAATATAAACTCTCTATATAGCATAGATACTACTGGATCTCTTATACAGACATCTCCAAATAACTTCAAAAAATTGATAACGGTCGACTTAAACAGAGAGCCGGCACCGATTGCAAGTCTTGGTACGGTAAATTCGTTTAAAGCAACCAACAATTGGTTCTTTGATTCGATGCTAAACCCTATGCTTTCAGTAGAGATGGATTTATCGGGACAAGTAGAAGACAATGTAAGAAAAGTTCAAATTAGAAGATATATAGTGGATTTCGCAAAAGATGCAAACGGTACTATAACTAATACAGGACAATCGGCATTAAACGCGTTTAATCAACTTTTTAGAAGTAATTCGAGTATTGTTATAACAGATTTTGAAAATTGGCACAGAACTACTCCTGGTGTTGTCGCACCATTGAATCCTAAAATGGATGAACAAGTATTTGATTTGGAACCAAACGAACTTCTTTATGAAGGTAATTTTTCGGTATTGAGAATACAGGAAGACAGACTTAATAGAAAACTTTGGTATGTTTTAGATAAATTGGATTATCTGAATATATCAATCAATAGTTTACAAAAATTGAATATCGGAAGTGAAGTAATAATAAACAGAAATCAAACATCAACGAGATATAAAGTGATTGAAATTTCTACCGCAGAAACAAATCCCAGAGTAAGATTTGAAAAAGTAGAAGGTATGGAAGCTATTCCCGTTGGAATAAATGTTCTTAAAATATATTCTCCTATCATATATAACAAATTGATAAGAATAAGTATTGGATATAATGAAAGAAATGTTGTTTTTGCAAAAGCATTAAATACAGATAACAATCTTCTTTGTAGAACATGGAGTCCAGGAACAGGATATTGGTCTAATGACCTTAGGTTGAGTGCAAACTCTTCTGATAATGGAACAACAATGGAACAATTCTATACAGACTTTGTATATGATTATGGAACAGTTCTTCAAGATTTAGTTGCAAAGAAAACTCCTAATAAATTGGCAGGAACTCCAATTGCACCTACTCTTAATATTGCAAATTTCAAAGTTGTTCAGATAAACAAACATCTTACAGATACACCTGATTCAAACTCTATAAAACAAAAACACAATCAACAACAGACATTGAAGTCTGAGCTTACACAATTACAACAAGCAATATTAGACAAAAATAAAACAGCTAAAGTTGAAAGATATCAATCTGATTCTGGAAAAAAACAAGCAGAATTAGAAGTACAAGATCTTATTAAAAAGAAAGAAAGTAAGGCTAGATTATCAGCTACACTTACACAAGAGATTATAGATATATCTAGAAATCCTATGTCTAAGGTAGATCCTAAATTCAGAGTAAGAGGATTTTGGACTATACCAGATGCTATCATAACGAGAGGTACAAAACCACAAGAGATTGTACAATTTATAGTTCAATATAGATATGTTAGTAAAGATGGTAAAGAAGCACCAATAGAGACATTCAAAGTTGATGCAACTCAAAAAACGGCTAGTTTCTCAAACTGGAACGAATTCAAAACAGATGCTAGAAAAAGAACTTTTGATAAAGGAACGGGACAATATACATGGCAAATAGAAGATGTATCTAGTGCTGATACACCAAATATAAATCAATTGGATATATCTCTTCAGGCTAATGAGAAGGTAGAAATAAGGGTAAAATCTATTTCAGAAGTTGGTTGGCCAGAATCTGCAGTAGAATCTGATTTTTCCGAAATATTGACAGTTACTTTCCCAGATGATTTGAATAATGTTTTAAACGACAACGACTTCATATTGAAAGAAGCAACTAAAGAAGACTTAAAGGTAAGAATGGAAGCAGATCTTTCTGCAAAAGGATTAGATGAGCATCTTTCAGATACAGTAATACTTAATAGTAAGTCATATCATCATGATTCTGATAAAATTTTATCAGGATTTAAAGATGAGAATGGAGTTGCTTTAGACCTTTATGAATATCTAAAAAGACAGGAAGATAGAATCAAAGGTTTAGAAGAAAAGATTAAAAGAGCTAAAGGTGAGCTTGAAATTGTTATTCTTAGAAATAACCAAGAGTTTATTATAACTAACGGATCAGAGACTACATTTACAATCGAATGTGAAGATTATTTAGATCCTTACAAAGCTACAGGAATACCTACTGGTAGAGTATATGCAAATAACGTTTATGTAGTAAAAGATTTTGTAGTGAAGGTTAAAAACAAATCTGTTGATTCTCCATTAGGTTTACTTTCGGATAAAAGTTATACATCTAATTCAACTGCATACAACTCAAACTCACCTCAGGTATTTTGGGTAAATGATCACGATGAACTTTTAACAACAGATACTTCTGGACAGACAAGAACTCAGATGAATAATCAGTTTATTTGGGCAGTAAACTATAGTTCAATTACATCAAATAGTGTAAATAAATTAGGAGAAAATATTGGAAATTCTTTCAATACAAAAGCAAGTAATTCTCTAACAAATGTTCTTTCTTCTAATGAATATAATTTAGGATACAATGAAACTAGTATACTTTCATTTGTTGGAAATAACAAATCTGTTTTGGATAACTCAAAATGGCTTGATACTAATGTAACTGTAAGTTCTACTACAAAACTTCTTACTACTATACATCCTATAGTTAAAGATCTTGATGATATCGTAGAAACTAATTCAGATAAAGTATCTACTATGAAACCAGGTGATAGTAACTCTATTATAGTTCCATTAAACATATACTTTAAACTTAATGCGTTAGATACAAATCAAAATGGATTAAACTATAAATATGTTGACTTCAACAATTCCAAAGAAACTGTTAAACATATAAAGAAAGTTAAATTTGCTTTAGAAAATGAGGCAGAAAATAGACCATTTACTTTTACAATTAAATTTAACATAAACAGAAATAAAGTTATATTCAAAAGACCTGACTCGTTTACAGCACCTTATGTAACTAAAGCAGTTAGAGATAATTTCAGACCAGAACAATTTGCACTTAGAGAAGTCGCAAGTGTTGCAACTTTCACAAGAAATAATAATTTCGAATAAAAAATTTAAGTAAATAAAATAAATGAAAAGTTTCGCGATACTTAGAACCAATGCTGGTTTGACTACAAATGTTAAAGTTGTGGTGGAAAGTGACTATAGTCTTAGCTTGGATAGTATAGATTCTACTCCAGAACTTTCTGTAACAAAGCTTAAGAAAATGGGATTCAACAAAAAGAATTATTTTGATGAATTGGTTCCTTATTTCTTTAAAGGATTCCCAGTTGATACTGCATTTGCGATAAAATATGAAAATGATTCTGAGTCAATGACCGATAACTTTGCAAGTCAATATGACGAAATTTATCAATATGGTGCTAGAAATATAGTAAGTAACAAAGACTATAAGGAAGAGTTTGAATATTTTGCACCTTTACATATTTCCAAAGGAAATCTTCCTAAGTATTTTATCATCTTTAGAGTTGATGGTTCTGGAATGATAAAACTTGATAGACATAATATAAAGGATGAAATATTTAATAACTTCAAAACTGTCAAATTATTTGACATGACTAAAAGTACAAATCTTGGTGAATGGATAGATAAAAATTTTATTACCAATGAATATTTTCCTACTACATCGGTTGAAATAAACTTTGATAAGATGGAATTTTCACAATGGAACGGAATAGATTATGAATCGGGAGGATATACCGCAAAATCATTGTTTTTAGATGATTACTTTAAAAAAGAAAAAGAAATATTTGATTTTGAAAAGTTTGTTTTGGATGGTTTTAAAAAAAATAAAGTCATATATCCAAATATTTTAAACTTTTCATTTCTTTTTGATGATAATCCTGCAACCACAAACTCTTTAAGAAAATGGTCCATAAACAGATATTATGGATTTTATTTAGAAGAAATGGATTTTGTAAAGACTATGTCTCCTTACAGAACACCATTCTTAAAAGATGATGTTGTGATAGCTAATGGTAATATATTAGAATCCACTACAATAGATCCTTTTATGGAAGGTTGGTCCGATGAAAGACCTTTTTATGTAGAGTATAACGGTGAATATTATAAAATAGAGAAGTTTGTTGAAAGACAGGCAAAACCTTCACTTAAACCGGTTGTGAATAAAAATCAAAATCCCGGACAATCAAATCGTCAAACTACATTAAAAACTAGACGTAGAGAAGAACCAATGGTGGTTCGTGCTCAATTAGAAGAATTTGAAGACAAGCCATTTACAAGTGGAACTGTAATAAAACAAGAGATTACTACAACATATATTACAAAATGGAGAATAATATCAAATATTGACTTAAAAGGAAAACAAGCTCTTTTAAATAAAAACATTGGTTATGTAAATGATGTAGATAAAGTTTTGAAGAAATATGATAATTCTGATTTTGAAATTAAAGATTTTGATTTAGCGGATCTTTGGCTTATAGAAATAGATGGAGTTTATCACAATCTGGTAAAAGAAGACGGTTTAATAAAAATATACAGTGATTATTCTTTCAAATTCTATCAAAATGAATATGAATATTGGATAAACAAACCAGATACAACATACACTAAAAAAATTAGTTTTATAGTGGATAATGACAATCCACCTAAGAAGTTCAAAATATACAGACTTAGGTTGAGTGACATAAAGGATTTTGATGATAAGATTGTGGATACCGAATATTCAAAGTTTGAATATGAGAAAGAAAGTGATTTAACCGAAACCGAGGAAACAAAGCTATATATGAATAATCTAAATAGCACTACACATCCTAAAGAGTTAGATGACTTCAACTATAAAAATAAAGTTGTTCATATACCTGTTTCATCAGAATATACTGCAAACCATGAGACATTCAAAATAATAGGAGATGATATATCACCTATTTGGAGAAAAAATTCTGTACATTGTAGATGGGCCTTTGAAAATTCTTTAGGTGCAAATGACTATCCATATGTGTTGAACAATTCAATAAGATTTGAAGACTACAATAGAAGTGTAAATCCATTTGATCCAGATCCTAATAGAGGTGAACGAAATTTAGATTATTTCTATACCGTAAACTCTTCTACATTCTCATATCTACATCACACTTTACATGTTGAAAATAACAACGGAAATGGAATTAGTAGATTCTCTTTTGATTTTGAAAAATATCTCGGTACGGATAAGTATGTTGATGCTATGATTGAGAAGAATTATGACTTTGATTATTTTTCTTGGTTCTTTGATAGAAAAACAACATTTCTTTCAAATCAAATACGCAAAAATGTAAGAAAATATTCTAATTTTTCAATAGGAGATAGAAATGTTCCTAACACTACTCTATTCAGAGGAATAAAGTTTTTGATACATGAGGTTGATAGTGTCAAAAAGAACTCTAATAAACAAATAGAGACAATAAACACAAAAACATCTAATAAGTTTGAAAACTATAAATTCAGTATATTATTATCTAATAAGAGTAATGGTATGTATTGGGATGTGATAGATGAGTGGAAGATGGATAAAGAATATAAAAAGACAGACATAGTCATATACAACGATATTCTTTATAGAGCTAAGAAAGATAGTAAAACAAATATGCCAACGGTTAATAGAAATTCCTTACAAATAAAGGCATTGCCTTATAATCTAACAGAAGATTGGGAATATTATATTGACAATGATATGATAATGTTCAATCCTCTAAATAGTCAAAACAACTACTATCAAAAAGGTTCTGTCACTCTTTCAAAATCAATTGTTTATAACAATGGTGACTTTTATATGTTTAATGGTTATGAGAAACCAATTGATTTTTGGAATCCAATAATAACTTATAAAACAAACTCTAGATTATTAAGAGATACTAATGGACGAATCGCTCATATGGGATATTCTAAAGGATCTATAGTTCTTTATAGAGGTGACTATTATACATCTACTTTAGATAATAACATATATCCACCTAATTATACTCAAGAATTTCTAAACACTGAAAATAAATGGCAGAAACATTGGCAAAAAATAGAACCAGTTTCTAACAATTCAACTAGATGGATAGAGATACAGATATGGAATCCAAGTTCAACATATTCACCTAAGACTTATATAGTTCATCACGAGATATTATACATCTCAAATAATTTAGCAACTACTATAAGTAGTGGTGAAGAACCAGGTATTTCAAATCTATGGGACAGATTATATTCATTTGTAGAGGATACAAATTTCAACTATCAACCAAATAAAAATCCGTTGATTAAGATGAATAATGAGTATTATCAGATAATATCAAATCCTTGGGAGAAAACTTTGGAGAATGGGATAAATATCTATATAAACGAGAAATGGAAACATGTTTTAGTGAACATAGCAATAAATGACAATACACTGACAAATCTGAGTAATAAAGAAAGAGATCTGTTATATGTTTCTTTGAATAAAAAACTAACTGCGATGAATTTTATATCATCAATCAACAATCTTTCGAACAAACACGGATTTACAGATTATATTAATTATAAAGTAATAGATTCTAATGGTGTATTAAAAAACTATAATTTTGATAATATTGAAAGTCTTCCATATATAATTTTTGCAGAAAAACCTGAAAGAGTAGACATAAAAGTGAATTCTTTAAATATCAATCAAATTAAAGTATCAGGATTAAAACCTACTAAAATATTACCAGATGGGAAAATAGAAAATATTACAGAACTTAACTATTTTAATAATACTCATATAGCAACTTCTATAGAAAAGAATCAAAATAATCCAGTGGTGAGAAAAAATTATCATGGCGGTGAAAATATAATAAACGATACTATATTTAGATTTGGTGGAAATTATGTTCCATTATTTTATGATATAGAACTTTTCAAAAAAGATAATGCAATTTCTTATAATGAAATGCAGATTGCTTTGAATTTGGAAAAAACACAAGATTTAATATTTAGATTTGAAAAAAATGGAACGGTTGTAGAAAAAAATTATAAAATTTATTCTGGTGCATCTTATTCATATTTGACAAACACAATATTTACTACACAAAACAATGCTGCGGTAAAACCAAAATCACCAAGTGCATCTTCAATAAAAGTAATTGAGTCTGTTATTTCTAAAACTAATACGCCTGCTAGTATAGCAACTCTATCGGCTACATGGAGTGCGGGTGCTTTGGAAGGAGATAGATATCTAATAGAAACTGAACCAACTGGAGCTTGGTCAGGAACATATTCTGTTACTGGAACTTCTTCAATATTTTTCAAAAAAAATAGTATAGCACAGGTAGTTAGAGGATTGATTGATTCATCAGGAAATTTTGTAACTGCATCAAGTACGGCATCTGTTATTGGTTGGACTACAGCATATGGTAATCTTTCAGGAACTTGGTCTTATACTCCACCTCAGATAAATGATGTTGTATATATTAGAGATTTGGATACAAATCTAAGATATGATGGTAGAAACTGGATTTCACATGTGGTTAGTACTACAGGTAATTTTGAAAATGTTTCAAACTTTGTATCTTCGGAATTTTATGATCAAATAAAAAGTATAATCATAGGAGAAAGTATTTTTGAAGGTATAGATTTTATATTCGAAACACATTCTGCGGATTCTACATATGTTGTTGATTCTGTATATAATGGATTTTTGGATTATGATAAATCACAAAAAGATAATGGATTGTTGAGAAATTATAATGTTTTATCTGTAAAATACAAGTCTGAATTTGGAGATTTAAAAGTCGATATATCAAGAATAAAACCAACTTTTTCAGTTGAAATAAAAGATTTTTCGTCAATAAATTCAGATTTAGAAATAACTCTTGGTGCTACAGGATTAAATCCACCATTTCAATGGTCATTTACTTATTCTACAGCACTTAGCTATAACCCGGATTCATATCCAAGTCAATCTTTTACCACATCCAATCACTATATACTTCCAGATACTTCCGGAACTAATTTAGTCTTTAATATAAAAGTGGTTGATTCTGTAGGATTGACATCTAGTATAGGATACTATTCGAGAAATAGTAATAGTCCTATTTCTATAAATGGTACTTTTAGTTATACAACACTATAATTTTAATATATAATAAAACAAAATTTTTATATGTCTTTCTATAGCCAGACCGCATACACAAAATCAGAATCTTCTTTCTACAAATCATTGTATGGAAATTACAAATTCGATACGGATCTAACCGATTTTGGTATGATGTTGGAAAGAAGAGTTAGGAAAGTAAATAGAAACGGAAGTGTTTTAAAACTTCAGAAAAATTCTATATATCCTATGCTTGATGAATTTGGATATACTTTTATGGATTTCTTTATATTCAGATCCACTTGGGATCAAGGATATCATTTTGAAACGGTTATACCGGAAATAAAAACATTTAAAGATACAAGAGGAATTAGAAGTATGGAAGTTGATAATGTAGATAGAGTAATCAAAAATTTTGAAAGAGAAAATTTTTCTATAGGAAGATCTTATATCAATACTAGAAATCAAAATAATAACTTTGAATAATGAGAAGAAGCTATATATCACCGGAATTTGAACACAAAGATGTGTATGGAACCTATAATATGGTTGAAGAAAGTAATTTCTTTGGTGCAAAAATGCTTGAAATAGAAGATAATATACTACTAAACAATCAAAATATAATATATTATCAAATGCCAAATGGTGAGCAGTTGGATCTATCGGTAGAAAATACTTTACAATCATATGTTTATTCCACGGCAATTGATAAAGAAAAAAATCAAATACTTAGTATTGATCCGACACAGACAGATTATACAAAAGAAAATCTGACTAATTGGACAATCGATGTAAACATAAAAGGTATATTGGCCAACTATCTCTTTGCGGAGTTAAAAAGATGGAGAACTTTTGAAGGTATAAGAACCAATATGAATTCTTATAATGATGTAAACACTGCAATAAAGAACTACATAAATTTCAATGTAATTGATAGATATAAATTTTCAAGAATGGATTTGTATTTGAATTACAAAGATTTGAGAAGTCAAAATTTGTTAAGATATAAAAATTCATGGAACCCAAATATAGTAAACCCTGCAAATAAACTTACAAAGTTTCAATCTGAAATGTCTGTGGATGGTGGTTATACCAAAATAACTTTTAATCAACAACAACCGAGTTCGTTATATACATATGAATATTTCTTCAATCTTTATTTTGAAAAGTTATAAAAATAAAAAAGCCTCAGATTACTCTGAGGCTTTTTCTTGCCTACCAATTCTTAACCAATAGTTAAAAATATTTTTCTTGACATACGATCAACAGATAGAACTTTCACTTTAAGTTCTTGTCCAGGAATGAACTTTTTACCAAGTTTCTCCATTTCAGATGTATGAATCAATCCAACAGTCTCTGCATCAAGATTAATTAAAGTACCAAACTGCTTAGTATCTTTAACAACTCCATCCAATAATTGTCCGTTTTTGATGTTGTCCCAAAGGGTCTCTCTCAAAATCTGAGTAAGGATGATTTTGTCTTTGATAATCTCTTTCACATAGAATTCGATTTCAAATCCAGGCTTGATGTCGCCAAGTTTGTCTTGCCATTCAGGATGCACGTTTGCTTTGTGAATCATACCAGTCAAACATTCGTTGAACTCAACAAAAACTCCAAATGGTGCAGTTCCAGTAACATGTCCATTGTAGACCGTTTCTTGGTTAAGTTCTTTGATAGCAGCTGCACTAAGAGTGTGGAGATATTTTCTTCTAGAAACGATGTAAGTTCCTTCTTGTTCAGAAAAAGACTCAATCATTACTTCAAAAATAGTTCCTACAATAGAAGTTGGATCTACCAATTTGTTGATTCCGGCCAATGTGTTCGGCATGAATCCTGGAAGAGTAACACCACCGTTGTAGATTTCTACTTCGTATCCAGCAGGGTTAAGTGCTTTAACCAACACGGTTACAGACTCTCCTTCGTTCAACGATTTTAAGTTAGCATGTGCTCTAGACTCATAAAGAGTTGCGATGCTTCCTCTGATTAAGTAGTTTTTTTCGTTGATTTCTGCAACAAGAACGTCTACCACGTCTCCAATTTCAATGTTTTTAAGGTACTTTTCCTCATTCGGTTTGTCGTCTACCCTAACGTAGTCTTTGTAACCTGCAACTTCAAAAAGGTATTGATCTCCTTTGTGACCTACATATACAGAAGGTGATACTGCACCTTTTTCAGGAAGTTTAACTTCAAAGTTTCCGTAAAGTTTTTCTAGTGCCAAATACTCAGGACTTGTTTTCTTTACTGTTTTATTGCGCTTGTTCGCAATATAAGAATCGTCTTCAAATAAGTAAGCCAATTCTTCGTTTCCGATTGTTCTATTCATATTCATATTTTTTAGAGTGATAATATTTATATTTGTTTATTGATTAAAGTTTACTATTTTATTCTTTTAATTTTATTTTTTACCATATAATCTCTAACCTTTGCAGCACTTTCGTATTTTTCATCAAGCAAAAGTTTGTCTAATTTTTCATTTAATTCAATTTCTATCTCCATAGCATTTTTCCCTCTTTCTAATAATTTTATTTCATCCGTAAAAGAACTATAATGATCATTCATCTTTCCTATATCTAAAAAGTATAATGACTGTTTTGTTTGATTGTCTTCTTCTGAAAGATTGTTGAGTTTTGCATTTTCTACAACCGTTTTAATAAAATCGTTACTGAATGCGGAATTTTCTATAAGATACTTTGCCAAATGATATGGTCTATTCTTGAACATCTTCAAAAGAATGACCAGATTTCTATATAAGTCTTCATTTTCCATAGATATTTTATTAAAAAATAAGAATAAGTTGTTGGTAGTTTAATATAAAATATATATATTTGTATTGTAGGAACGATTTAGATACTACACGATCTGGGAACGATTTAGATACTAGGATCAATAAAGAGATAGGAACGATTCAGATACTATCTCTTTTTTTATTTATCAAATACCAGTTGATCTTTGGATATTTTTAATTGATTGAAATTAGATTCTCTAAAAACGGTTTTGACTATTAGTTTCCAATATGTCTTCGAAACTTCTTCTGCGATAATAGGTATTGACAATTCTCTATCTACACTTCTGATAATAAAATTATCCTGATTTACTATTTCACCAGATGCAATTGAGGCAGCTATATCTTTTATGAAATAAAGAACGAATTCTTTTATTTCAAGATTTGATATATAATATTGGTTGTCACCAGATAGTCCTCTTTTTGAAAAATCAGATCTATCTTCTGCATGTGATGTTTTGATGATATCAAATCCAAATCTGATTTCAACATTTGCAGAAATCTGTGCAATTCTTTTTTCTAATAGAAAATCTTTGTATAGAGAAATTTTATTCATAATCTATATATAAATATACAAAAACAAAAAAACCCTCTGAATAAATCAGAGGGTTTTTTAATAGTTTAACTATTTTTTATCAGTAGGTTTTACTTCTTCAGAAGTGACATCTTTCACATCATCTTCTTTGTTGATTTTCTTACCCATCATATCTAAGATTTGTAATCCTAATAAGCCTTCCATTGGTCCGCCACCACCATTTTGACCGCCACCAATCAACATATCAGGCATGATTTTGATATGGTTTCTACCAATCTCTTCAGTTACTTTGAATGTAGTAAAGTTCTCTTTGCCCATAGCATCAACTGCCAATCTATAAGATTCTGCATCAGCTTGTCCTTTTGCAAGTGTAGCATCAGCCTCAGCTTTACCAATCAATGTTGTTTTAGTCGCATCAGCTTGAGCTTTCATTTTCGTAGCCTCAGCATTTGCAGATGCAGAGATTTTAACAGATTCGGCATCACCTTTTGCTTTCTTAACAGAAGCATCGGCGTGTCTTTCAGCAATCTGAACACCTTGATCCGCTTTTACAACTTCAGCCTGCATGTCAGCAATCGCTGTTTCTTTTTCCAATGTTTGACGTTGAACTTGAGCTTTCTTCTGAGTTTCAAATGTTACTTCTTGCTCTTCTGCAATCTTACGATCAGTCAAAGTCTTCATCAAAGATTCTGGTGGAGTAATATCTCCAATCAACGTATCTACTGCATGAACGTTGTATTCATCTAATACTTTAGAGATATGTTGTTTTGCAGAATCTTGTCTTTCTTTACGAGTAGATAAGAATGCAATAACATCTTGATCTTGTGCAGAGTTACGGAAGTAGTTACCAATCGTAGGCTCTAATACTTGTGATACAAGGTTGTTCATATTACCAAATCGAGCAATTACTTTCGGCGCCTCATTCATAGGAATGTGAATGATTTGAGATACGTCTAAGTTGAATGGGAAACCATCTTTAGAACGTACAGTGATTGTACTCAATCCTTTATCTAAGTTATGAGACTCAGAACGTGCGTTTGCCCAGTTTAAAACTAAGTTTGTCGTAGGAACGATTTCAATCTTATTAGTGTATTTGTTGATTGGATATTTACCAGGTCCAAGTGGTTCAGCCCATACACCTTTCTCACCTCTAGCAACTAAGTTACCATGTTTGAAAGTATCTCCAGATACGTCTACTCCTTCATCTCCAACATAAGAGATAACAACACCAACGTGACCAATCGCAATCTCTGTCATTTGAGTTTCTTCGATATTGATAGCCCAAGGGTTTAAGTTGTAAGAACCTGCTAAGATTACTTGTTGTTGTAAACCACGATTACCACCAGCTTCTAAGAAAGCATCAAAATCTTGGTAGTTGTTGTTGTTTCCTGTAATAAGCTTTCCTGCAATCTGTCCAGCCTCTAATGGATCACCATCTAATGTAGTAACAATTCCCACCATGTTCTCTTGAATATGAACCTGTGCAACTGTAGATACTTCAAATAAGTGTGTATTGATTTTGTAAGATCCGTTAGGAATGTAAGCAGACTGACGACCTTTTTGTCCATTGTTATTAAGGAATCCTACTGCGTCTTGAAAGTTTTCACATTCAACTCTACGTCCTAAGATACGTCCTGTCTGTGGAACTTTACCATCTTTAGCGTTTACTAATCCAATGTGTCCTTCTGGAATAACAACGAATCCTTGCATATCTACATTATACTGCCAAGGCCACATCCACCAATGTAAACCAGGTGAAAGGGTTTTTGCTTGTAAACCTGCTTCTCCGTTTACTGCGATGATTCTATCACCACCTAACTCTTTGTTCTCACCGAAAAGAACGAACTTTTTGGTCACTAAACCAATTTTGTCCTCTGGAACGATTGCCAAACCGAAGAACACTCTAAGGACGAACTTATACATTACTAAACATAATGCTAAAGCTCCAATCCACCAATAACTTGTTAAAATACTAATCATAAATTTTTATTTGTTTTTATTTGTTGTTTTACTTTTTTAAATCAAAAGGTTTGCCACTACTTAATCAATTCTAAAATTATATCTACCATATGTCCATTCTGATAGTGTTGTATCGCTAAATGTGAATCCTTTTCTTCTATGCAGGGCATCTTTGATCCGAAAGGATTTCCTATATTAGAGTTCCATTTTGATTCCATGTGTATAGAAGAATCATGTAAAAGCTTTATATCATTTTCGTGCATTGCTCTACCCAGTACGTAGTCATCACATTCGAGTTCCCAATCACTTTCTATTTTTATGGACTTTAGAATATTTGGCATTACTTTTCTGGATATGAGATAAGCAGTTCCTGATGCGAATGGTATTCCAGGACCAAAAGGTATAGAACTATCACTTTCTATCCATTTCGTAATCGGAGTATTGGGGTCTAATCCTGGATAGGGAATACACGTTCCCATATAGTCTGGTGAAAAATCAATAAGGTTTCTCTGTATCAACGAATCAAATCTAATAGGATGTACGAAGGAGTCCGAGTCTATTCTGAAATAGTAGTCATATACCGTATTTTCCAATATCCATCTAATTGGAAGTGTAACACTTTTATCCACAAGACCAGATTTGAAATCACTTGCTTTGAACCTTATTATATCACCTTCATCTGAATACAAATCTGGAATAGACGGATCGCCTATAGCAATTTTGACATCATAACCTAGTTTTCTCACCAAAGGAATCCATGTTGATACACACTCTTTCCAATTCAAATCCCAAGGCGAGTTCGTAGAACCAGTCACCAATATTATTATTTTAGATCTATCTATACTCATGGATTATTTTTTAGTCGTGATCGTAATCATCTACTTCAACACCTTCTTTTGTTACCGTAATCTCACTATGGTCTCCAAACTTTCTGATATAGAAGTCGTCGTCAAACGTCTGTAAAAATTTTCTAATATCTTCTGATGCTGATTCAAGTTCACTATCGTGTTTTTCGTTTGGAATCTCTACTTTCCCATCATAGACTTTAGTCTCTCTGTTATAAGTTCCCCAGTTTGTTACTACCGTTTTTCCCATCCATTCTGAATCATCAACGTAATCACCGTTAATACTTATGTAGTCGGTGTTCGCAGAGAACACACATGTTTCTCCATCCATGAAGTAAGGTGTGTATTGGTTCCATCCGAAAGACTCTACTTTTGGATATTTATCAAACACGGTTTTACACCAATCGTCAAAAACATCCTTTGATAAATCGAATACATCGTTTTTCAAATCGCGAATCTCAGAGTTTTTGGTTCTAAGCAATTTAATTTTTTCTTCTAATTCCATATATTTATTTGTTATTGGTTTCTAATAATTCAAGTACTTCTCTAAGTGGTAGATCCATAAGATATTCAAAGTCAGATACTACCAATGAAAGTTTTGATGCTACTTTCTCACAAGCCCATTCTGGAATTGTAAGGTGATGTCTATTTGGATCTATGATAGACTTTGATAATATCTCCATAAGAACGGTGTCTTTGTTTGACATCAAATCTATCTTTTTGATGTTCTGAGATTTTATGACTGGTGCTTCTTCATCATTAAGCAGCGTGTTCAAGCTAATCTCTCTCGACTCTTCTGAGTTCAACTGTCTGAAAGTCCATGTATTGAATTTCAACTTTCTCGTTACTCCTTCGAACTTGATATGTTGTTCCGTATAAGTGTGTGCCTGGTTGTTCCAACCAGTTCTTTGAGTAGAGACGGAGTGTAACTTTTCTATTCGATACATACCACCCTTCAAAAGAGTTTTGTAGTTATCAGAAGTACACACCAATATATCTCCTTCTTTCAACTCAGAGAAAATCATTCTTTGAATTGGTTCCAAAGGTTTTACAATCTTTCTTTTGGCAACCTCGTTACCGTTTTCGTCAACAAAGTTTCCTACGGAAAACCTACCTATGTCTTTGATTCCAACTCGACCCTCTAACCATCTTTGGCTAGTTCCATCATTCCATAGGTTCTCTACCTCGTAGCGAACTCCTTTAATAAGTCTTTTTGTGGGTCTTTTACAAACTACTATCATACTAATCAGCCATTACTTTAATATTACCTTTTTCTTTAAGCTTTGTGAAAGAACTTGGAATGTCTTTGATACCATTCTGCATCCAGTCTTTAAAATCCATATTTTCTAAATAATCTTGTGCGGTTGGAATAAATCTCATACCAAAATCTTCTAAGATATGTTGCTCACAAATATCTTTAACACAAACATCTTTACCCGCAGAGTTTTTGAACGTATATCCAAAGATTGGAATCATAACTTCGTGAATCCAAAAGTTGTTGTGAGTGAGTGCTCGGTGGCGATTATCAGCCACATAAGCTTTAGAACAGTCCATTTTGATGTGAATGTTCAAATAATCTTCGGGAATACCACCGAACTTTCTAGCAGATGATTTTGAATGTATGTGAGCGTTTGCCATATTATATCTTTGTTTTTATTTTACTGAATATTTTATTAATGTTTGTTCTTTTATTAGATATTTGTCTATTATCTTTTGGTCAATTCTATTTACCTGATCACACGTATCTCCAAACGCTATTGCACAGCTTGAGTAGTTGTGTATTGTGTAGTCTGCCAATTTGTTCTTAAACAAATCATCCATCTCACCTTTCATAAGTTCTGATATGTTATAAGAGGATTGCTTTGTTATTTTCTCACATCTAAGGCTTCTAACATCTTTTGGTGCGAACACGTTTATGGTAAAGTCCATGTCTTTGTCCCAGCCTCTTTCAAATAGTATAGATGAATGAAATATGGTGTAGACCGATTGCTTATGTTCTAATCTAAATCTCTCATATGCTCTTTTAAGTTCAAACTCTGCAAAGTTGACAAGCTTATCAAAGTCTTTCTTAGAACGTATCTTCTTAGGATCTATCATAGACTCTGGACCTGTAAAGATATACTCACCATAGTTATCCAATATGTCTTTATTGACATTTATATCAAAATTGAGTATAAACTTTAATATGACATCTGCATTAAACACGGGTACTTTTATCTGTTCAAAAAGTCTTGAAATCGTGTCTTTCCCTGAATATCTGTTCCCTGTAAGTCCTATTTTAATCATGTCTATGTTTTATTCTACAAATATAAGTAAATAAAATTGAAGTATGAAATTTAATATATAAAAAATGAAGCACATTAAACTATTTGAAAATTTTTCTAAAAAATCATTCAATAAACTAGAATGGCAAGGTCAGGTTTTAGAGGCAAGTAATGTTATTGATATTTTATACGATTTGAAAGAAGTTTCTCTTGAATACCTGGATGTTAGACACACTCATCTAAACGACGATGACGAAGAAGAGCTTGTTGATAAAAAACTTATATTCATCGTAGACCTTCACGATAAAGAAGTAGAGTATCTTGGAAACCTTTTTGGTGGAGAATACAGTTTTGAGAATACAGATATAGAAGAAAATCTTTATTGGTCTAATGAAATTCCTTTCTCTATACAAATGTCAGGTGACACAACTACACCGGCAGAAGAAATAAGTGCCGGTTTTAAATCAGGAAAGCTATATCTTAATATAACATTCTGTATAGTAGCAGGTGAAGATGGTCATGTAACCGCCATAAATGACGATACCGGAAATGTTTATCAAAGAATAAGTGATATGTATCCAGAAGTTGGATTTGATACTTTTAATCCTTGGGATTTGAACTAAATTGAATATCGAAATATAATAAAAAAATAAAAATCTAAAATGATAATAAACTTAAAAAGCCAAACAGACTTATCAGGGTTCTACGTTGTCTATGAAGGATCAACAAACTTGGAAAAAGCAGGTTGGTATGGAATCAGCCATTTGATGGAACACTTAATGTGTAAGAACTTTGACCATCTTCAAGAAGACTTCGACAAAGACGGAATCGATTGGAACGCATATACTTCAGGAAACGAGATTGTTTTCTATCTAACAGGATTAGATGAGAAAGTAAACAAATGGAAAGGTGAGTTTATGGACTTACTTGGTCAGTTTAACGTAACCAAAGAACAATTTGAAAACGAAAGAAACATCGTATTGGAAGAATATATGGATTCTTTCAATGATCAAACACAATCTCACATGCTTAATCTTTCAAGAAAATTGTTTAATGATTATGATCCAATCGGATTGAGAGAAGACTTAAAAAAGATGAAGTTTATGGATTGTCTTAACTACTTTGAACTTCAATATGCTAAGCCAACAAAGATAATCAATGTGTCTAAAAACAAACCATACAAAAACAACTCGATTGACTTCGCAGAAAGAACTATTGTTAAGAATCTTTCTTTTGGAGACCATAAAGTTCCTTTTGAATTGAATAACGAGTTCAAAGATAAATCTTCTTTGGTTATGCTTTCACCGGTTATTGACGAGGACTTTGCTTATGTTCATTTTATAAACGCGATGCTTTCTTTAGGATTGAAATCTCCTTTATATCAAGAGATCCGTGAAAAAAGAGGTTTAGTATATTACGTACACTGCTACCTATCCAGAGTGAACAATCAAGGATTGAACATGATTGCGACACAGACATCAAACAAAAATTTCAACGCTTGTGTTGACTCTGTGAAATTGGTACTTGACAATCCTAAGAAACATCTTACTAAGGATAGATTCGAACTTGTAAAAGACTACTATAAAGTAAGAATGCAAAAAGACGAGATTTTAAGATACAAAAACGTTAATCAATGGATAAACCCCGAGGGTTGGTCCGTGTATGATATACTTGAAGACGTTAATCTTAAAAAGGTGAAAGAAGTCTATGACAAATACTTTAAGTTTGAAAACTTCTATATCTCTAACGACAAAAAAGAGTTTAAATAATAAAAAGCCACTCAATTTGAGTGGCTTTTTATTTTAGTTTGATTTTACGTGGTCGATTAACTGTAAAAGATTTTCTGTGTTGTTTGGATATTTATCTAACAAAGATTCTAAGAATTTCAATCTTCCTTCTTTGTATTGTTCTTTTGGATAAACAGAAAACTCTTCAGAGATTCCTTTCTCCCATTCTAATAACTGGTCGAAATCTCTTTCAACGATATTCATATCATAGCTGTTAAAAGACTCAGATAAGTTAGTAGTTGATTCGTGTTTCTTTGTATCTAAAATCATTTTTTGAACATCTAAGATGTCTTTATTATTTTTATCTACAGCACATTCCATTAAGAAGTTTACAGAATCTTCTTCATTTGTAGAGCTTGATGGATCATAAACAATATCATGAAAGATTGCGGCAAGCATCAGTTTTTCATACTCTTTTTCAGAGAATTTTGATTTGTTTTCGTTTATCTGAGAGATTAAATCATTCAAGTGATTTAAGTTGTGATATGATCTATGTGCCTCATTCCACATTGCTAAGACTGTGTTGATGTCACATTTGATATTACACTTTTCTAATAGTTGTTGTAAGTCCATTGTTTTATTTTATTTTTGGTAGAAATCGTTGAATTTCTTTATTATCATAGACTATATATTAAAAATCCTCTTCACTTTTACTATTCTTTCTAATACATCTTTTCTTCTAGACATGGCACGAAACATTCTATCAACGCTCTGCGACAGTTTCTTTATTCTCTCTCCAACTTCCATGTCGGAGCTCTTCAAAAGAGGTAACACATCCTTCTTCATATATTCGTTCTATTTTACACTTTCTACCATATGCACGAAACATTTTCTCCATACGTAAATGTATCTCGGTTCCTGCATCAGTTATCGACTGAGCTTTTCCTTTGTCGTATAAATAAAACATTATTTCAGTATTATTATTATTTTTATCTCTTTCATTTCAAAATGTTTTTAATTCTACTTTTTTCAAAATTTTTAAAATTTTTTGCATTCCTGTCGTAGCAGGTTCTTTTATATGGTGGAAGAAATTGTTTCTTAACTCAGGAACATAGAAATCCATTTCACTTGGATCTACATAAAATATAATACAATCTTCTTTAGTCAAAAATGGAATCTGGTTAGCAGGGAATACTTGCATTGAAGTTCCTACTATTATACAGATATCACATTTACCTGCAGCAACTTCTGCAGTAACTATATTCAAAGGATCTAGGTTCTCACCAAACCAAACAATGTGTGGTCTCAACTGAGAACCTCGTGGACATTTGTCACCAATGTTGATATCGCCTGGACAATAATAAGATTCTGTGGAACCAGGAAAAGTGGATCGTGACTTGGTCAACTCACCATGTAAGTGAATAACATTAGTAGAACCAGCTCGTTCATGTAAATTGGTTACATTTTGTGTAACTAAAGTAACATCATAGTCTTTTTCCAAATCTGCAATTAGTTTATGTGCTAAATTTGGCTCAACATCTTTTAATTGTGCTCTTCGCTGATTATAGAAATCAAGAACAAGTTGTCGATTCTTTCTCCAACCATCAGTAGTCGCAACATCTTCTATTTTATAGTTATTCCATAATCCATCTTTAGCGTCACGAAAAGTTTCCACACCTGATTCTTTATCAATCCCAGCACCACTAAATATTAAAACTTTCTTCTTCATAGTATTCAAATTTATATCCCTTTGTTTGTTTATAAATACCCCTGCAGTTTAAAATAACACTACCACTGTGTACTCCTAATTCATCACAAGCTTGTTTAATCGATTCGTATATTTTATTATTAGTTAAACAAAGTATCTTTTTTGAATTTCCTTTATTCCCTACTCCGTTTTTATTACCCAATAAACCATTACTTATTTTTTTCTTTATATCATCATTCATTTTCTCTTTTTTAACTCTACTCATCTTTTCTTTAGCTTCATCGGAGTGTTTTCTACCCTTAGTATATTCACTTTTTTGTATATTTCTCCATTCTGGGTGCTTTACTCCCTTTTTGATAATACTCATTTTTTCTTTAGTCTCGTCAGAAAAAGAGTAACCCAAATTACCTTCACCACCCTCGTTACAATTTAGACCATTTCTAAAACTATCATAATAAGATATCCAAAAAATCTCACGTTCATTTAGATATTTTTTATTATGACCACAAAGACACTCTTCAATTATTTCTATTGTATCTATTGGTGACCATTTGTAGAAAAAAACATTATTCCAAAGTTTTGTTTGTTTTTTAAAATTTCCACTTTTATAATAATACTTTCTATTTCTGAAATTTATAGTTTGTCCTATATAAATTTTATCATTTGGACTAGTTATTTTATAAATAAATCCTTTTATATTTGTTAAGTCTCTGCTCATTATTATTTAATTTTTTATTATATATTAAATAATAATCCCTTACTTTATCCACTTTTTGAGTTACCACTCTCCTTTGAGACACCAGCCCCACTAAAAATCAATATTTTCTTCTTTTCCATAATATTATACAAATATAGTCAAAATATGTTTGAATACATAATACAAAACACCAAAGATTTAATATATACTCAAAAGATAATAATATTTAATGCCATTTCCTAAAGCAATTATTACAAAACCTTTTCTTATTTCGGATTCCGAATATAAAGACTTGGGACTGAACATCAATCTCGTAGGCTATGATTCATTCAGCCAAATTGCGGAAAATACAAAGCAACATGTTAGTCCAAGATTATTGAATTGGGTAGAACCATATGAAATATCAGGGGAAAGAAAATCTCTTTTCTATACAGAAGTCAATACTAATTTTCAAGTAGGTGACAAAGTCTATATCTTAAATGGAAATTATGATAATGATTCTTTAATCAAAAAGGACAAATATAAAAAAGGAAGAGATGGTTATAAGGTATTAAAGATGGATCAGTGTAAAGTTGTTCTTGACATAGATTATACTGGAGTACTTCCATATAACAACGATTCTTTTGACGATTATATTAAGATATACTACATAGACAATAGTGAGAAGTTTTTGAGTGCAAATAGACAAGTTACTACGAGAGGTGGTAATTTTGACTACAAATTCAATTATTATCAGAATAATATAGCCTTTATTGACAAAAACTTAAAAGGAATTGATGGATGGGGATTAAACGCTGGTGTTTCTGGAACTCCAGGATTTTTTGTAAGAGAAGAAAGACAAGGATGGTCTAAAATATCTGACGAATTTGTTTATCTTGGATCATTTTCTGTAGCACTTTCACCTACATATAGTAACAATGGTAAAATCGTTATAATGGATGGTTCCTTCGAATACAATGGAATTCAGTTTAAAGAAGGATTTGTATATAGATGGGAAGTAGGTCCAACATCTTCTGCGTGGCAAGTTGATCAAGAATGTTCTCCTTCTATAATAACAAAGTCAAACTTCAGAAATGGAACATTCAATGGAAAGTTTAATAATGGTTTATATGGAACTCAAAAGAATAAACTAGATTGGAACGGAAAAGGAACATGGAATGGTGGAACGATGGTGAACACTCGTTGGAAGTCAGGTACAATTGATTCTAAATTAAATTTTGTGAGTACATATAAAGCAGTATTTGATGAATATGGAATTCCTTTTCAAAAGTCATATACAAACAATAATGGTGGATTTGGATTTAACTATATCTTCGATTCTGAAATTGAAAAATCATTAGTGAATAATGGTAATTTTTACAATACTTCATTTGAACAAGCTGCAACTTTTTCGGTTGTTGAAAACCACGTACTATCAATTACACAAAGTTTTGATAATAAAATAGTAAAGGCACATTTTGATCTTTGTAATTTTACAAATATTCAAATAGATGGTGGTGAGTTAAAAAATACCAGATCATTTAATAGTAAAATATCAAATGTAAAATCAATAAACTCTTATTTTGAAAAATCTGTTTTAAAAGACTCGACTTACGTAAGTGATGAAATAATAAAGATACTTGGATATGACGAATGGAACATGTCAGAATATTTCTCACCATTTTCTGGTTCTTTTAGCTCAATAAAAGATGTAAATAATAAAATATATAAGTTCTATATAAGTAAAGAAAACTTCAAAAGATTAAAGTCTGAAGATATTTTTTATATAAAGGGTTTAAAAATAAAAAATAGTCCTACACTAACAAACTTCTTTGACAACAAATTCAGACTAACGTCATGGACAGAATTTTATGACGATTATTCTACTAGATCAAAAACTATGACTGGTGTTGATACATACTCATTCTATAAAAGAGGATATGAATGTTCTGCATTTTTATCAACACCTGAAGAAAATGCATATGTTATAAACTCTTATGAAGGTTTGTACAATGTATCAGGTGCAACCGTAAGTAAATACACAAGTGTTCTTTCTGGTACGAATTCAAAGGCTGGATATTCCATAGATATAGTAGTGTCTAGACATGATTTGGTCAATAAAAATCAATCGATGGACTCTACTTCTGAGTGGGATTCATTAAATCCAAAGAACTACAATTACGACAGTGATGTAATTGTTGGTACAACATCTCTTCCTACATATTTAGGAAATAATATAGATATTTCCACGGCATACATATTAGATTCGGATTTTGGTAGTGGTATAATAGAAACTTCGGATTGGAATAGTGGACATCAAATAAACTACAATAATGATGTCGTGATAACATCAGTAACTTCTAGTGGTATCTACAACTTAGAAATAGACAATTATAATGACTATCTGATAGCATACACGAATATGAATCATAGTAATCCAGAAAAGATAGGTAGTAGTATTATTTCTAAAGATGATGTGGTATTTTTAAATTCGATAGACTATGATACGAGAGGTATGGTTACTCATGTAACACTTATTGCAACAGGATCTAGCTATAGTTCTTCTTCTGATCCAATATTTTTGGTAAATACTAAAGTTAGCTCTTTGACTATGAGTAATGTAGGAACTTATTACAAAAAAGATATAGAACTTATAACATATAATAAAACGGGTAAAGGAACTGGACTTACTATAGATGTTGATGCAAAAGAAATTGGAGCAGTACTTGGTATAACATACTCAGCCCCTATGAGTGGTGGAGGAAGTTATTCGATGAACTTATTGAGTTCTGTCTCAACTACAACAGGACCTATTGCAACTTCATTCTCAACATATTTTTCTATTCTTCCACCTTCGTATGTACTATCACCTCTTTTTATAGACGATAATTTTGGAACAGTAACTGGTTTACCACTAGGAACATATTCAAATTTTGGACCACCACTGACGGCATACGCAAGTGGTGCGACAGGAGTTGGTGCTATATTTTTGACAGGTCCATTGACAACTTCACCGAATGGTGCAACCAATTCCATATCTTTAGGAATTGGACTTACTTTAAACTATAAGACATCTGCAAATGGTGCAATAACATATTTAGAGATAAATAATCCTGGTTCTGGATATGAGGTTGGACAAGTCTTTAAAGTAGAAGGAGGTGGAGCAACATTCTCAATTAAATCTGTAAGTAAAGGTGAAATAATAAGTTATAAAATAAACAATCCTGGAGAAGACTATCTAAAAGGAGACATTTTAGATATAATAAAACCATTTGATCCAAATTTTCGATTTGGAACTGGAATAACTGCATCTGTGGTAGTAACATCTATAACGGTTTCTAATTCAGATACCAAAGGATTGTCATTAGACATTTTAACAACTCCTACAAATAACGGATATATATCCGGTATTTCTATAAATAACCCTGGTTTGTATTATACAGAAGGTGATATTTTTACTATAAATGATGGGAATCTAGATGCGTTGGTTAGGATAGATTCTGTTACTGGTTCGGTAGTAAGACTAAACGATACATATAAAGTATTAGAAAATGATAAAGGAAAGATTATTTTAAAAGATTTAGGTAGTAAGAATATAATAGCGGGTTTAACAGCACGCGGAATATTCTATACAACAGATGCTAAAAACAGATGGGGATATATAAGCAAAACAAAGATAGATAAAACAAAGATAAAATCAGGTCTTTTTAAAAGATCATATATAACGAATTCATTGATAAGAGACATCAATTATGATTCAACAGATAGAGATTTTAACAACCTTACTAAGGTAAAGAATTTGGTTATATCGGATTCATTATTTTCAAATAACTCAAATATATTATCTTCTGCGACTTATTTATATTCAAATATTGTAGGTGGTACTGACATATGGAATGATGGAATCATAAACAAATCTGTGATAAATGGTTTGACTTTCTCAAAAGGAACTATTAAACAATCTACTTGGATTGACGGAAATTTCACGGGTGGTATTTTCTACAGCTCAAAAAGTTTTGACGCAATGCCTACCATAGATAGACCAAACTATTTAAGTGATAGAGTAAGGTCATACTATATGACAGGAGAATTAGGTGCTACATTATCAAATAATAGATACTCTTGGAGAAATGGAAAATTCAGTGGTGGTCAATTCTATAAAAGTGATTGGGAGAATGGTATAATGGATAATGGTTTATTTTTCTATTCAAAATTTTATTCCGGCACTATAAATGGTGGAAAGATAGGAACTAAAGAAGTTTCTTCAACAGATACAAGAGTTTACAATGGACTTATAAACTACACAACCGTAGATAATGCACATGTTTACTCAGAAGACACAAGTTTCACAGGATTATCGAGTTCTAATATAGTATGGATGAATGGTATATTCAATAAGGGTGTTTTTGGATCAAATAACGATGACATATTAGGAACTACATTTTCACATCTTTCATATGCAACCACATTTACAACATCGATGCCTATCGCAGACTTTAAGATAACTATAGCTTCTCAAAGTGTTACAGATGTGAATCCTATATTGGGAAATTTTGAGATAGATGTAAGAACAACTATAAAACACACTTATCTAGGAGATTTGATAATAAACTTAATGTCTCCAAACGGAAAGATAATAAACTTAAAGAAAAGATATTCTTGTGGATCTAATGATAATTTGTTATCGACTGTTTTCTCAAGTGATTCAACAAAACCAAGTATAGAAATAGGAACGACTCCATATACAGGAACTTTCAAATTTGACGCGTTGTTGAATCAAGGTGTTTACTATGATCTAAATAATAATCTTCTACCAAACATTCAATATCGTGAAGAGGGAGCAATTATTCCGGAAGTAATAGATTATAGAAGTCAACCACCAGCGACCGTATATGAAGGTGATAGATATCTGGTAATAGCAACTGCGAGTGATCCAAACTGGGTTGCTCCTGCAACTACTTCGGGTTGGTCTAATCCTTGGGCAGCATATGTAGGTGGTATAGTTGAAAAGTCTACGTCAGGTTCTTGGGAATTGTATTATGTGAAAAATAATGATAAATTGTTCGTAAAGAACAAATCTGAGTATCTTAAATATATTGATTCCAAATGGACAAAGTCATATCATTCAAACACAACAAAAATATCAGACTTATTAAATACTGATAAGACAGTTACTGGTAATTGGAAAATGATGATAATGGATTGTGCGTCGTTGGATAGTGGATTTGTCGAAGAATTTGAGATTACGTTCAACTACAAAACAAGTTATATAATAAAATCATTTAAAAACAATGCCGTTTGGAACAATGGTATATTCAACGGAGGCCAATTCATAGATTTAGGAGTATGGAAAAACGGTACGTTCAACGGAGGTAAATTCATATCTACATTTGGTTATGAAAAAAGTGGAAGTTATTTAGTACCAAGTAAAAATGAATTAGAATATTCATGGCAGAATGGTATCTTCAATGGTGGTGAGTTTGGTAATGAAAGTCTTCTTTCAAACTCTACATGGTATAATGGTGAATTTAACGATGGTGTATTCAAAGGAAAACTTTGGAACAATGGAGTTTTCACATACGGAGAGTTTAAGGGTGGATCTTCGGTTCCTGCAATAGGAAACGGTATAAAGTCTGTCAATGCACAGATTTTCATGGAATCTTTCAAAAACGAGTATTATGGTGTTTGGTTAAATGGAGTTGTTTCTGATAAAAAAGATAATTTTGTTACCGACAAAAAGTTATTTACTAAGCCATTGAGAGCAATGGCACCTGTTAAACTAGGAAAAACTGCCAAATTTACAAACATGTTATGGGCTTCTGGTACATTCAATCATCCTAGTGGAGAAATAAAAAACTCTATTTGGCTGAATGGTCTTTTCAAAATGGGTAACTTTAAATCAAGTGCATTCAACCCTTATGTAACTAGAAAATCTGATAAAAAAGAATTTGTAAAAGATGACTCTTGTATTTGGGAAAATGGGAAACTTATAGATAGTGAATTTCATATGTCTAAATGGACATATGGTCAATTTATATCAGGTACAGCAGTTGGAATGATATGGAAAAACGGAATTAGTAATTACATGAACGCATATAACATTTTCTGGGAAAATGGAGTATGGAGAAATGGAAACTGGTTTGGATCAAATTTTGAATATAGAGGAAAAGTAGAAGACGGATTTACAAAAGAAATACTTAACAGAGGTATTGAATGGAGTGGAACATCTTCCTGCCATATATGGAACTTATTTGAAAGTGATGTTGATACAACAACATCTATTGCAACGACCTCAATTTTGAATGCAGCCGGTGATTCTTTTACTACAACAAATCTAGATGATGCCGGATATAGCATACCTGTTATCAATACTCTAATTATTACGAAAATTGATGCAACTTCAGTAAAAGCAGAATTTACTATAGTATCAAATGGTGGTGCTCCAATAAAAGAGGTAGGATTTATATACACCACCAATACGATTTCAGGTGTGGCAGGTAGTAACATACCAAACATATCGGTTTCAAATCAAATAGGGACTGGTGTTCTAGGTACAACGGTAAAAGCGACGGTGGCTACACCGCCATACACATTTACAACAGGAGTTTCGACAACTGGTATTCCAATTGGCACGTTTGAAGTTAATATAACAGGTTTACTATCTAATTTATTTTATACTATAAAAGGCTATGCAATAAATTTGGAATCAAATTCAAATGGTGCTGCATTGACTCCAAACATGATAGTATTTCAAACAGTACAACCAAATACGGTTACATTTAATTCTACTTCAATGCCTACTACACCTAATACAGTTACTGGTGAGGTATATTCAGGTGCTGGAAATACATGGCAACAGGGAGTAAGAAAATCTATAACTATACCAGCGAGTTATAATTTATATGATGTTAGTAAACCAGCACCAACTGGTACTAATTCAAAGGGTATAGTTTTTTATGTGAGAAATATATCAGATCCAATACCGCTAAATCCTACGGTAGATGCAAATGACTTTAGAATAAACTTCAATTTGGAAACTGGAGTCAATTTTATAACAACAATTCCAACTACAGGTGTGAATGCGGTTGTTGCAAATAAAGTATATTATATAAGAGCATTTACTATAAATGCTAGTGGTCCAGGATATAGTGATTTGATAACAATCACATCAGGTGTTGATTTACCAACATTAGGTACAACAATAGTGACAACGGATTTAACCGGAAATTTATCGAATACTGGTGGATCCACCACAATACAAAGAGGATTTATCATATCAAGTACCAATACAGCACTTACTACAAAACCATCAATAATAGCAGAAACCAATCTTTCTGGCGGGTCGGGTATGGTTAGAATCAACATAGATACAAATGCAACCGTTACTTCATTTACAAAGGCAATAAATATAATATCTGCAGGACTTACTCCAGCAACAACATATTATGTTAGAGCATATGCTTATAATACCACATATGATTATGATAATTGTAACGCTTTTGCATATAGTAACATATTACAATTTACTTCGGCTGCTACTGCACCAGGAATAACCACCAATAATGTATCATCGATAACAGAGAACGGTGCTAATTTAAGTGGAACCATAGTCAATGCAAATGGTGGTACTATAACATATAGTGGATTTATTTATACAACAACTTCGGGAAGTGGATATCCAACAGATCCGGCGACAATAACAACAAATATGGTAACACTGGGTAAAGTGGCGGGTTCAAGTTTATCCGGAGCATTCACAGGATTGACGACAGGACTTAGTGAAGGACAAACATATTATTTCAAGGCCTATGCAACAAGCACTGTGGGAACTTCTTATGGCTCGGAACTTAGTTTTATGACATTGTCAAAAATCGAAACTACATTGACATCTACTACTAATACTATAACACCTGCAATCACAATAATAAGTGCTATTACACCAGGAAATAGAGGTATTATTTGGAACACGTCAACTTTTACAACACCAACTAATCTTACGACAAGAACTACGGATGTAACATCAATATCTAGTTCGGCAACAACACTTATATCAAATACCAAATACTATGTAGTTGGTTATGTAAAAAATACTACAGGAACATATTATGAACCTATTAAAAACATAACTACTTTTCCTGCGTTTATATCAAGCTTAAACAAAACGGTAACAAATATTACAGAAACGAGTGTAGATGTAATTATAGGAGGACTTTCACAGATCACTGTTATACAAGGAAGTGAAGCTATTTCTGAAAAAGGAATCGCATATGGAACATCAACTCCTGCAATGACACCAGTATCTGCCTCAGGAACTTCATTGAATTGGTACACAACAAGTATCACAGGACTGACTATTGGTACAAAATACTTTTATAGACCTTATGTGACAAATGTGGCAGGAACTTCATATGATAGTATTGAAAACACGTTCACTACGTTAGCTTCGGTACAATTACCGACAACAATTGGAGTTGGTGGTATTACATACAATTCTGGTACAAGAACATTAAGTGTTATTGGAACTGCTATAAATGCAGGAGTACAAGCAATTACTGTATCAGGATTGTGTTATCACACAACAATTCTACCAACTTATAATAATACGCCGATTCCGAATATTCCGAATAACAGTACGACACCATTTACTACTAATATTATTTTCCCAACTGGTGTAGGAACTTATTATATAAGAGCATATGTTACCAATGCTGGTGGTACTGCATATAGTACACAAACAATAACATTGACTATAGATGGTATGGGTAACGCGACCGTTGGTCCAGCTTTTATTTGATAGACAAAATATAATTTAATATATAGTTAATGGGAATTTGGAAGCAAAGGATAGACGAAAGTTGGTTGAAATGTACGGGTAGTTCTGGATTTAGAATAATAAATACATTAGGTGGTACGGAAGGTAGGGCAACTGCAATAAGTTTAAAACATACTAAAATAGATACTACTACTACTCCAATTGTAGATAGATTTCTTCCATCAAATGCACAAACATTCACACCTATTCAAATCGAAGGTTTAATGACAAGTAATATTGGTTCTAACTCGTTGCTTGGTGAAGGTGTTTATTCATATATTTTAGATTATTATTTTGGTCCGTCCATAAATAGTACAAATAGTTTTTCATCAAAAAAGAATTATCAATTTAAGACACATGTATATAACTTTGCTTATGCTACAAATAGATCTACGGTAGAACCTTATCTTAACACAAACGCAAATAATCAATATAATGGAAGACTTTATAATTCATCTTTAAATATATTTAAGGGTGCACTTGGTATAAATCCTACATGGGAAGATAATTACTATTTTGATGTTCCATATTATATAAATTTTGATAAATCAAAGGCAACAACTCCAACAATGTATATATTATACTACTATTCAAGTCCAAAAGAGGATGTAGATTCTGGATTTGTTGCATTTACAAATAAATTGAAATCATCAAAAAAAGAAAATTTAGACACTACTACAGGTGCACTGATTGATTATTCTTTCGGAGGAGTCAATTCGCCAACACAATCTGTATATCAGGCAGGATATGGAATCGGAGGATTAGAGATAAATGAGATAGGTTGGAAAATACAAGGGTATTCATTCGCATCTTATGATAATGATCCGTATATCGGAGACTACTCTGCTCCAGGTGCTGGTGCTACAAACTCATATTCTGGTGCCATAGTTAATAATACACTTCCAAACAAACTAGCAATAAAAAGATGTTTATTCGGAAAAGGTTGGTATTATGATGATGATAATAATGAATATACTTGGTATGATCAACAATTTGATGTAGTGGACTTAGATGATAACAACAATCCGGTTGGAGGAGATACAGGTCTTCAAGAGTCTCACTATGGATATAGAGAGAATAACTATATTGCAAAATACATACCTTTTCAAAAATTTAACCTATCTTTTTTATATGAAAATCTTAGGTCAGATTCAGGTATAAAGATATACCTCTCACCTACACTACCTACTTCAAAATCATTAGGTAGTAGTAAATATCAAGGAATATTGTATTATCCCGACACATACTATCTATTGGGAACAGATTATCTCCAAAATTTAGGTAGAGGTTTAAGTTTAGTTAGTAATAGATATCAATTACCGGATGGTGGACTTCCAAAAGGTGATGGTACAACATATTCATTTGCATTAAAGAGTGATGTATATGCACCAACTACGGCAGCAGGTAGCTTTACACAAACAAAATTTTTTTACACAACCGGATCAGGCTATCCTATAGTGACTTTAAATAGTTTACCACCAGTAGTAAAAGGAAGTGTAATAACACTTTCTCTTCAAGGACAAGTAGGTAGTTCAACAATATCAAAATTTGAAAAGTCATATACAATGACGGCAGTATATAACAACTTTTTATTAGCATTTAATACAGAAATACTACCAGGTGGATTTATAGCTTCAAATACTGGAAAATCATTTGTTTTAACGGCGACAACAACAAACACTTTAGACGTAACAGGAACTGATCAAGCATACGGACTTAGACTAGGAAGGGTATGGGCAACAATATCAATTAAAAAACCATCTGATGCTAGTAGAAGTACCATAATAAAAGATTATAGTGGTTCCGATCCAAAAAAAGCATTAGTAAACAATATATTTGTAGATGATGATAATACAAATCTTAAAGAGATACGAGTAAATATCACACTAAGACATACATATGTAGCGGATATGATAATAAATCTTAGAGTTCCAAATGGAAAAGTAATAAATTTAAAAGCAAAGTATTCAGGTGAATACTTCAATGATTTAAGAAAAATAACCTTCACCACAGACACCAACATACTTAGAATGCAGGATTATACTATTCACCGAAATGTAAAGGCGGATTGGTGGCCAAACAACTGGGGATTCAAAGATGGAAAAGGAGATATCTACGACCCTATCGGATTAGACGGAGTTCCTGCAGATCCACTAATAGCACCTTGGTTACCTGCACCTTATAACGGAACTTACAACTTTGACTGGTCTCAGTTAAGAATAAGACCTGGTTTAACATTCCAAATGGATAAAAATAATGGACAAGGTACAACCGCTACATTAAATGGATTTAATAATATCTATACAATTGGAGTAGAAGAAGAGTTAGATTTTAGATCCAGTGTAAATGACCTAAAATATTTAGTGAATGATGATGGTACTTTCAATGGAACATATTCATTATACATAAAAGATGATTGGGGTGGTGATAGTGGTATGTTCGAAAATTGGAATCTAGAATTTTTATACAAAAAAGTATATACTCCTATATTGACACTTACACAAAGTGATGTTTCAAATTCAACAAATCCAGGTGCTGCAAAATTACAATATCTATTTGGATTAGAAGGAAATCAATATTTATTCATAGTAGGTGATAAAGTTTCAAAAAAAGTAGATATTATCAAAACAACAACCGGTACTCAATCATTGTTTTTATTAAGATCGTCTCTTAAAAATCTTAAAATTGATGGAGGTTATCATGATGCAAATAACAGACTATATAGAGTAAATGACGATGTTTTTGGAGTAAATAGTACACCAGGTACGGCAAATACACTTGACTCAAATGGAATTCCAGTACTACCACCTCCACCAAACAGCACAGATTCCCAATTTCAAAACTCTGAAGGATCTGGTGGTGACAATACATTCTCTCTTATGAGTTCGATTCCAAACGTATCATATTCTACTTATGTAGGTAATGGTAACCTAAATGATCCAAACACATTATCTTTAAGTGCAGTAAGTGCTAAAATAGGAAATGGTAAATTCATTTCGGGAATATGGGAAAATGGTGCTTGGAATAGTGGATGGAGAAAAGATGAAAAGTTACAAGAGTTCTATAATATATCAGACTTTTTCTCTTATAATAGAGACAAAAGATGGAGATTTTCTATATCAGGATCAATAGATTCAGTTTCTAAATTTAAAATAGGTGATAAGGTGTCAATAGGAAATATCGTTGCAATAGATGTAAATGAACAAAGAAAGATTATTAAAGGATACTTTACTATAATGACAAAAACCGCTACTTCAATCGCAGTAGAATTTGAAAGTGACTTTCCTATAAGAAGAATAAAAATAGATTCTAATATACATAGAATATACATAACTAAAAATGTTTGGCTTACTGGTGGATTCTTTAATGGATACTTTACAGGAATATGGAACAACGGATATTTCAAAGGATTTCCTTACATAACCGAAATGTTTGATACACATTGGCTTGATGGTAAATTTGATGGTGGGCATTTTCAATCTAGGAAAAGAAGTTTAAAATTCTCTAATACTTATCTAGCAACGATGGATAGAATAAAAGTAGGAATTATATTCAATTATATGCATAAACTTACAGTAGGTGATTCCATAACGATTTCATCAACGTTCAGTACATTTGGTGCAACAAAAGTAATTTCTGTTCCAGATGATTATAAGATTGTGATAGACATGGATTGGGATAATACAAAAGATCCAAATACACATGGTGGTACTGTCTCAGGAAATATATCAACCAATATATCTACAGGACTTGTTCAGAATCTAGATTTCAATGCAAACAATGCATCTAAGGTAACTTCCCTGCAATCGATGGATAATACAAGAGTCTTTATTTATGATTCATGGATGGATGTAAACTTTGATGATACAAGTGCTGTAAATATAGGGAAACCACAATCTACAATAGATAATACTATATCTTCGTATGCATATTCGGATAATAACTTATATGGATATCCAACTTATGATGTCTTATCTAGTAATGTTACATTCAGAGATAGTTTCTCAAATACCGTTAGAAAATACAGATTGGGTTCTAAATATAAAATATATGAAGACTATATCGGAGATGCTGGAGATTTTGGAGAACATTTTGACATAACAGGATGGACCACAAAATTTGGTGCATACAAAAAGAATACTTTCCCTTTCGTCGAATTGAAGACAAAGGGGTCACAATTACCTACATCTGCGGAATTTGTAAAACAAGGTTGGATAATAAACAAAGATGGAGATGCAGCTGCTGCAATCTCTTTTGAGAGAACAACAGAAGCGCTTGATGATGAAGATCCAGCTGCAGGTAAAGAAATGAGTGTGAAATCTGTAGGAAAGGGTGGTGTTTTAAACATACAACCATCTTATGATGTTGCAAATAGAACAAATACACCTATAGCAAAACAAAGATATACTATCATAAAATTCGATTTAATACAAGCACTTGTTCCTGATTTTATATTTGAAGATAGTAATATATTATATGATAATAGTTCTAAATATCAACCTCTAATACATTTTAACAATCTAAACTACGCATTAAGAAAAGTTTATGTTCCAGGAATAGGTTATAGACAGAGAAAGTTGGATACTACATATTTCCCAGTATATAAAAATATAAACCATGTTACGACTCCAAATAAATCTAAGATAGAGTACTTCTATAATAAAACAAACTTATCTATGTCATTCAGAGGAAATGGACTTGATGGTGCAAACATATCAACATTCGTAATAGACAATATGAAGTTATATGAAGTAGATATGATACCATTCTTTCAATATTTCAATACTAAAAATATAAACAAAAGTGTATCGGTTCCTTATCAAGCAATTGCACCTAATGTAGAATATGTAGAAAACGAATTCTCTCTATTGGATAATAGCATATATGGATTAGATAGTTTCTATATTTATCAACCAAGTGGTGAAGTTGCTATACAAGCAGAATCCGCAGCAGCGGCTGCTGAAGCAGCACTTCAAGATCCAATTATTGCGGAAGTGATAACGCCAACAAATGGTGAAACTCCGGGTGGTGATGGTGAAATTCCGGGTGCATGGGGTGATCCGGATAATCAACCACCATCACCACAATTTAATAGTGGACAGGGTAATCAAGCACCCGGTGGATCTTTTGGAT